>Ga0105242_10000481_pt1 | contig 31751 bp, 33 predicted proteins | sample KBSM24metaG_FD_81521 | JGI IMG/M metagenome (GOLD analysis project Ga0105242, IMG submission 81521) | Miscanthus rhizosphere microbial communities from Kellogg Biological Station, Michigan, USA - KBS M2-4 metaG | ecosystem: Host-associated > Plants > Roots > Rhizosphere > Soil | place...
CGCGCCTGGGACAGCCACCACACGGCTGTGCGGATGCGGGCGCAGGGTTTCTTATACCGACAGATCGGGGCGCGGCTCGGGCTCAGCGTGGAGCGCTCACGACAGCTCTGCTCCCCGTGGGCGTTCAGGCGCTACAACAAAGGCCCGTCGCCGATCGAGATTTGGCTGAGCGGCCCGGCCGGCCCGGCGATGGAGATCATCGACTACTGGCGCAAGCACGCCTCCAGGGAGATGCCGCGGATGACGATAAGGATATTGCCCATCCTGCTGTTAGCCCTCCCGCTCGCGGCGCACGCTGCCGACATGAGCGACTGCCACGCCTACGCCAATCGCGGCAGCGCGGCGGCTCTCCAGGCGCTGCTCGCCTACCCGTTCATCGATGTCAGCGCCGGGCGATTCCTCTACCGCAAGGCGTACACGTTCTGCCTCAACGCCGACGAGATCCCGCCTCTGGTCTTTACCCCGCAGGAGCAGCCGATCGTTGACGGGCTGCTCGAGCCGAAGCCACCCCCCGCCTCGGTGCCGGCGACCGATGAAACCAAGCCCGTCGAGCCACAGGGCAAGGCGCTCTGCATCAAGCACGGTAAGCGCACGATCTACCGCGGCAAGCACTGGAGGTGCGTGAAGTGACCGACCTCGACACCCTCATCAACCGCTACGACTGCGCCATCCAACGCAGGTCCGAGTCGCTTGCCATCGACGAGGACGCTCTGAGGCTCGCCATTGCGGCGCAGCTCGACGTGGCACCGTCTGCCGTCCCCGAGGACACAAGGCTCCTGGCGGGCATGCGCCGCGCGCTGGAGGCCTATCTCGCGGCTACATCCTGAGCATGGTCATGAGCGTTGCGATGCCGGCAACGCCAGCGCCGGGGTCGCTGTCCAGGTCGTAGGTCACCGTTCCGGCGGCCACGGCCTCGATCGCGAATATCTGGTGGAGCCCGAGCGCGCTGGCAAAGAGGTAGGTGGTCTGGAGAACGGCAAGCTGGGTCTGCGCCGCGACAGTATTGATCGACGCATGAACGTTGTCGGTGCAGCCGATCAGGTCCACGCCAATGCAGAACAGCCCCTGGGTGCCCAGGACCGGGCCGGTCTGCATCGATTGGCTATAGGTGATCAGGACGGCGTCTGAGATGTCACCCGACACATACTGGATCTGATTGTCGTTATCTGCCCTGGCAATTCTCGGAGTGGCCACGGCATAGGTATACGGAGCACCGTTGTCCTGGTTGTTGGCTTGGATGAGCACGCGATTGTACTCGTTGAACACGAATAGGATCGGCGCAGCTCCGCCAGAGGCTGGCGCGGGGTTCATGGTCATCGTGACCTGGGCCGCGACACCGATCGTCCGGATCGTGCCAACGTAGGTGCCCCGCCAAGGCGCGATCGAGATGAGATCGTTGACGCCATTGCCGTAGCGGCAAGTGATCGTATTGACGTTGGCGAGATAGCCGTAGCTCGTGTAGCTGATCGCGGCCGCCGGGCCCCTGGGATCTGGCACCGCCCCGGTCTGCGTGTCGGCGACCCACGCCGGCCCGGTGCAAACCCGGAGCGTGGCCGGAGCCACCGTCGTGTCGGCGATGATGTAGACGTCGAAATTCTTGTTGGGCTGGTGGTACTGGACATGCCCGGCATTGCTGTCGAGCGTCAGTGAGATCTCCGCGAAGGTGTATGGGATCAGGACCGACCCGTTGAACACCTCGATGTTGTTGCCATTGTACGGCGTATAGTAGATGACCGACTTGGCCACTTGCCCGAGGCCGGTCAGGATCGGTTGACCGCTCGCCAGCGTCAGGCGGCCACCAGGATTGAGGAACGCCGACACGCCGCCGGGGCCAAGGCCGCCGCCCGTGTCGGCCGTGAGCTGGTCCCAGACGAGATTGCCGAGCGAGTCCTTGACGATCTGCCGATAGACACCCTCGCCATAGATGACGGCGCAGCCAGCGGAATCGAGCACGACCGGGTTGGTATTGGCCGTGATCTGATTGGCGTCCTTCCAGGTGGTCTTTGGCGTCGTTGTTGACGGCACATAGAAGTTGACCGTGCCGCCCACGAGCGGGTTCCCGTTGGCGTCGTCGAGGCACATCTTGCCGGGTGGCAGGAGCGTCGTGGCGGCCTCGGCGGGGAAGGCTAGGAGGAGCAGGAGAAGGAAGAGGATCATTGCTGCGGCCTCGATGGGAAGTAGGCTTCCTCGGCTGCCACGCCCTGCTGGACGAGCGCTGGCACGATCGGCTTGGCGACCTCGACAGCCATCGGCGTCGATTGATTAACGAGGGCGTTGGTGACCCCAGGGCTACGCGAGGCAAGTGCGCTGAGCCCCTTGCCTGCAAGCTTGGCCGCGCCCACAGCTCCGGCAGCGATGCTGGCCGTCGTCAAAGTCGGCAGAGCACCGTGCGTCAGAAGCGCGTGCCCGCCTGCCCCGCCGCCTATCAAGGGCGCATTGTGCATGAGCCAGTGAATTATCGCATGCCGATCCCACTTCGGGCTCTCGGTCTTCTTGAGGAAAGCCGTCCCGATCTTGGCGAGATCGGCGACGGCACCGCCGCCGTCATAGGCAAACGTCTCGCCGCGGTTCCTGGCAATGGCATCGACGCCTGCCTGGACGGCCTCGTGGAACTCCTCCGGCGTGAAGACGCCGTTGGGATGCTCCTTGAGTACCTTCTCCAGAACACGCACGGCCCTGGCCTGCTCGATCAGCTCGGGATGCTGCCCGATGGTCGCGCCTGGGGGCAGGTTCCTGACAGCGGCGTCGATCCGCTTGTTGGCCTCGCCCAGAACCTTGCTGGTCAGCCTGGGGGCATCCGACCCGATCGTCTTCGGGATCGCCCTGTACCAAGCGTCGAGCGCCTTGGCCCCGCTTTTGGTACTCAACATCTCGCCGGGCAATCTGGCGAGCAGCCGGTTGGCCGTGACTAAGCCGGCCGGCAGCGGGATGTCGTGGGCGGCTGCTTTCTTGGCCAGCTCCAGCAAGCCCGGCTTGACCCCCGCCTCGAACACACGGTTGAGCGCTCCGGTAAGGACGCCGCCGAGCGCACCGCCGGCAGCGGTCAAGCCCAACTCCTTGGGGTCTTGCTCGTGCAGCGGCTTGCCGGTTCGGACCCAGGTGTCGATCGACTTGACCAAGGAACTGGAGAGCCCCCCGAGAATCGCACCGCCGGTCTTCGTGGCCTCCCGTAGTCCGAAGAACTCCGGTGCCAGCGCGGCGAGGCCGGCGACCCCGCCGACCTCCCCGGTGATCTTGCCGGCCGTCGCGTATCCGGGATGCTCCTTGTAGGAGTGCTTCTTCAGCGCCTGGATTTCCGCCAGCGCTCCCTCTTTGGTCATGCCTGAATCGCGGGCCCGCATCTCCGCGGCACGCTCTTCGGCAGCCCTCTCGATCGGATCGCCGATGATCGGCAGGTGCTCGACGACGCTCGTCCAGAACGTCCTGGACACGCCAGCCACCGGGTCGCCGGGAGCCTGCCCGAGGTTCGGATGGGTTTCCTCTTCCGGCCGATCGCTAGGCACGGCCCCCGGCTGCGCGTTCGGTGCCAAGCCTGGAGTGACCATGAACTTCTGGTCGAAGGCAGAAGGCCTCTTCGGCTTGTCACCGACGCGCGATTCATCCTTCAGCCCTGGCTCGGGCGCCTCCGCCACCGGGGCGTCGGCCATCGGGTCGTAGGTGAACTTGTCGTCGAAGGCGCCCATCACGCCGCCATCCTGGGGCTGGCCTTACGCAGAGATTTGTCGCGGGCTCTGTAGACACCCCCACCAGCCGCCATTGCTTCCTCACGCGAGTTGTATGGGTTCTGCGGCGTACCCTGGCTCATCGGGACGTCCTGCTTGAAGTTGCCCTTGTAGTGCTGGATGTAGCGCTCCGCCTCGGCCTCGGGATCCTCGTCCTCATCGCGAAATCCCATGTCCCGGTACAGCTCGTAGATCTGCTTGATCTGGTCCTTGGTGTAGTAGCCGGAGGGGGGCTGCCCATAGCCCCTGATCCTCTCTTCCGAGATTGCCGAATCCAGGAGGCTTGACGGGGAGAACCAGTAATTGTCGTCCGTCTGCTTCTCGGCGGGCTTTATGGCGGAGGAGCCGGGCAATAATTCTTCTTCGCCGTCGGGCGGCTCCGTCTCCATCCCCATTGCCTGTTCCGCGATGGACAGGTCATCATCGGCACTGGCCACTTGACCGGCAGCCCTGGGATCCAGCTCGATGTCGGAGCGCTTGCCGCCCTCGCCCGCCTTGAGCCCGGCTGCGCCATGCACCAGTCCGTAGAAGTGCTCCTTGGCAGCCTGGACGCTGACGCCGTTCTCAATGGCCCACCGTTGGACGAGCTTCTTGGTGCCCTCCCCCGTCTTCTCGTACTCCTCGCTGGCAAGCGCCGACACGCGCGCGGCCTCGACCGACGGGTGAGCTACCTCCGTCCTCTTTTTCTCCGAGGCCGGAGCCTTAGCCTCTGGCGCAGGGCTCTTCTTGGCCGGCGCAGCGGTGGCGGGCTTCTCCCCCTCCGCCGGAGTGATGCCGAAGATCTTCTGCCAGCCCTTGACGATGGCGGCGCCGATACCGCCCAGGCCGCCGATCTCTTCCGTCACCGACAGGGGCTCGACTTCATCCGGCGGCGACAAGCTGACCTGACGATTCTTGAGCTTGGTGGGGATGTCGATCTTCGGCTCCGGAACGATGTAGCCCTCATCAGGCAATACTGGCGTGCTTACCGGATGCTGAAGAGGCTTTGCCCCTTGCGGCGTGCGCGTGGCCGGAGTGTTGATCGGCCGCCCAAGTGGGCCGGATTGCACCGCCGCCTCGACTAGGGCGTTCGGGGTGCTTATCGGATGGGGGAGGGGTGTCGCCCCTGTTTGCCCTCTCAGCTTCTCCTCCTCGGTGAGGTAGCCGCCCTCGAACGGCGTCAGGAGGTCGCTTCCCTTCTCGACCAGCTCCGACCCCTTCAGCCGTCGGAACTCCGGATGCGTCGAGAGGAACGTCACGTCGCCGGGCAGCGGCTTTGCCGGCTCCGGCACCGGCTCCAACGGGATCAGCTTCTCAGGCACGTCTGGCCCACTGATGTCGCCAGGGATATCGGGCTGCCGAACCAGTGCCGGGTCAAGGGGTGTGGCCGCCGATGTGTCCGGCCGTAGCCGCGGGAGCGGCACCCCTGGCGCCGGGATCAGCGGGGCCGTTGGGGGCTGCGGCGGTGCTTTGCCGGGCCCTGTGACGGCCGTCCTCAGCTCGTCATCGATAGTCGCAGCAGAGCCACCAAGGCCGAGCTTAGCCCTGATGGTCGCATTCGCCCGCTTTGTTTCCTTACCGAATTTGCCGTCCTCTTTAATCGTCCTGTAGCCGTGTTCGCGTGCCCACTGATTGTACCCGACCTGGAAGTTCATGGTTTCAGGGTCGAAATCAGAGCGACTGTTGAGGCCGGCACCAAAGCTGACGTGCAACGGTCGAGCCTCCGGCAGCGGTATGGCCACCGTCGTGCCCGGCTCTATGGCTGTTGGAGCCTGACCTATAAGCGCAGGCGTTACACCACTTCCGCTGACGATCTGACTCGAACTGCCTGATCCGAGCGTGACGGACCCTGGCTGTCCGGCCCGGCCACCTCCACCATAGCCAAGCGAGCCGGCCGGGCCGAGAGAGCCGCGAGAGAGAGATACGCTCCCGCCACTGGTGCCTGACCCCAGGCTGACGGTCCCTCCACCACCATAGCTCTGGAGCCCGCTGGCCGCGGCAGCCCCACCCGCAGGCGAAGATGAAGATGCCGGCACCGACGCCCTGGTCAGCGAGTTGCTGACCGACGTCGGGCTGATGGTCGGGCTCAGGTTGGCGACATATCCACCACCAACGTCATCGGCCTCGAAATTGGGCATCGCGCCCTCCTATGCCGCCATCTGCTCTTCGGGCGGCGCCTGCTCTTCGGGTGGCGGCGCACCCTCCTCCGGCGGTGCCTCTGCGCCCTGGTTAGGCGGAGGCTCCGCGGCGCCGTGCATGGCATAGACAGCCTGCGCCAGGGCCATGTGCGCCTCGTCCGAATGCTTCTGGACCCACTCGCGGATGTCGCCGGGATCCTCCGGGATGTCAGACAGGTACTGCGCCGCCGAGGTCGGGCTCATGCACTGCTCGGCCACTATCTCGGTCACTGCCTTGATCACCATAGAGCGCGCTATCTTGGGGCCGGGACTGTCCTCCAGGATCTGGGCGAGCTTGGCATTGATCACGGCCACCTTGTGAATCACGTCCTTGAGCTGATCCGGGTCTACGCCCTCGCTGGCCAGCGTCGGCGCATTCGGGTCGGGCGGGGGCCCCATGTCATCATCGTCAGGGGCCCCATCAGCCTCGTCCGGTGCCGTATCCTCGGGAGGCGCTTCTTCCTCGGGTGCCGGAGGGGCCTCTACGGGCATGGCCTGATCGACGAGAGCGTTCGGCATGGTCAGAGCCCTTGCTTCAGGCTGGGCTCGATCTTCTGGAACCAGCCATGTTCATCGGCATAATCGTAGTCCTGCATGAAGTCGTCCAGGTACGCCTGTTGCCCCTCGGTCAGGGGCCTAGCGCCATAGACATCCTTGCCGGTCGTCGGATCGATGTGGAACGATTCCCAATGCACCTTCTTGTTGGTCTTGTTGGGTGCCACCCGCGCGGCTCCGAGAAGCTCGTTTCTTGCCCGGTCGGTGCTCTGCATCTCGAACTGAAAGATCCGCGGCCCACCATGGAGCTGCCAGTTGTACTTGAACTCGTTCAGCTTGCCCGGCGGGATGACGCCGTTGTTCTCCAGCATCATCTCCCGCTCAAGGAGGCTCTTCACCGTGATCGCAGCCTCGTTGCCGAGCACCTGGTGGGCGACGATCTCCAGCCCCAGAGCTGACATGTCGGCCCTCGGGCTTGCCCGCAGAGCCATCCCGCGGCCCATGTCGGTCGCCGCGGCCCCGAGCCCGGCAGCGGCTTGCTGCTGAGCCAGGAGGGCGGCATCCTTCTCCGCCGCCTCCATAGCGGCCACCATTTCGGGCGCAAACGGGGAGCCAGGAGTGAGCTGGTTAGCCGCCCCCAGGGCCTCCTCGATGATCGAGGTGAAGGGGCCGCCCTTGTACTGCGTGTGCTCGGCCATCAGGTTGCGTAGGCTGGTCACCCGGTTCGGAGAATCCTCCGCCGCTGCCAGATCACGATCCACCGAAGCATAATCGACCTTGCTGGCGGCCTCCGCCCCCGTCGTCTCTGCCGCCGAGATGCCCGTCGAGACGGCGCCGGGGACGTCAACACCAGTGTCGCTGGCCTCATGCTCGGCAAGCGCGTCGGCGGCCGGTTCGCCGCCTGCCTCCATTGCCTGCTTCTGGAGGAACGAGATGTACGGCACCGAAAACGGCTTCTTGTCCTTCCCGGTCAGGGTGACCTGACTGAACAGGCCCTGGGGGCTCTGGGCAATCGTGCGCGTGGTGTACTCGATGAACTTCCGCCGACGGTCCAGGTCGGTCTTCGCCTGCATCATCTCTATGTGGAAGGCCGTTGCCGTCTGCGGGGTGATCGCCTTGTGCGCGTTCATGTCGGCAATGAAGTCGTTGGCCTCCTTCATGGTGAAGCCGCCGGGATGGCTGAAGAGCAGCCCTGCCGCCGAGGTGCCAAAGTAATCGACCTGCCCCTGCGCGAACTCTGCCCCCACCTTCTGCGTCGCGGTCGCCGACTGGGCGGCGGCGTCAACTACGGACTGCGCGCCAGCCCGCAGCTCCGGCGGAAGCGCGTTGATGAGCGAGAGGCCCTTTGGGTAGTCAATACCGCCGTTCTCGTCGGTTATCTGCCGGAGCACGTCACCACCGGCCTTCTGACTATCCAGTCCCCGCCGGTTCGTCTCCAGCACCTGCTGCTGCTGCTGGACTTCCTGGACCTTCCTGACCGCCCCCATCATGTCCGGCTGGGGCATGTTGATGAAGGGCTGCATGATGCCCTGAACGTCGGCCATGTGCTTATTTCCCTCCGGTCGATGGGTTCTGGGTCGTCTGCGTGCTGTTCCGCTGGGTGGCGAGCTGTGCGGTCGCCAGCGCATTCTCGGCGAGCTTGGAGATCGCCGCGCCGGTCGCAAGGTCGGCGCCGCCCTTCGCCCCACCGATGTTCTGGAGGTTCGCGCCGACAAGCTCGCCGGCCTTGAGCGCCGCAGCCGAGACGCCAGTCGCGGCGCTCTCGCCGAGGGCGGCGGTGCCATAAAGCGCCTCCCAGGCCTTCTGCTGGTTCGCCAGCTCGTTCTGGAACTGCTGCTGGTAGGTCTGGCTGGCGAGGCCCTGTCCGTATTCCATTGCGCCCTTGATCGCGGCACCGCTGCCGACGAGGCCCTTCGGCGTCATGGCGAAGCCGGTGCTCTTGAGGCCCTGGCCGAGCGCCCATTGGTAGCCGGGCGTCTTCTCCAGCGTCTCCTGATCCATCTCGATCGGCTTCATCAGCTTGCTCTGGAGATAGCCGGGCACCGCCGCCTTGGCAGCCACAGGCATCTTGCCCTGCTGCGTCACCTTCCAGCCCTGCTTCTTTAAGTTAGCGAGCTTCGTCGGGTTCATCTTTCCAGGAGCGACGTTGATCGTCTTGGTGCCGTAGGTGAGCTTCCAGACCTTGCCCGGCACCTTGGGCTTTGCCGGCACGCCCTCCAGGAGGCCGACCGCCTTCGCGCCGCCCTCGGTATACGGTTTCAGGGTTGCCTGCGAGACGGCGTACATCCCCAGCTCGGCGGCAATCGCATCCTTCTGCCCACTGGTTACTGCATCAGCGGCCTTGTTGGCCGTGAAGATGTTCGCGATCGCGGAGACGAGGGCCGAGCCGCCGGAAACCAGAGCCAGGATTGTTAGGGGATCCATCTCGCCTCCTATGCCGGGTTGCCGTTGGGCACAAACCACAGCACCGGCAGCCCCGTGTACGTGATGATCAGTTGGTCGTCTTGGGACACTGGGAAGGGCCCCGCCACAAGACCCAGTGAGGGGATGATAACACGCCCGCGTTTCAGCCCGACGCTGCTGACGACACCGCCGACGACCACAGCGTGGCCGGCGTGGACTGCGGTGTAGGTGAAGGGTGAGGCTGTCACCGTGATCCGCAGGAGCGGTGACGGCGGCGCCACCAGATCGGAGAAGAAGCCCCACCAGCCTTCTGTGGCCCGCCCACCCTCGTCAACCAGCGGCTGAAGCCGCGACGGCACGAAGATGGGAGGCTTCTGTGTCATGTCACGTCCCCGCCGGGGTGGCCTCGATGAAGACGCCATTCAAGGCGGTGTCGATCGGCGCCGACCAGGACAGCTCCATGACGATGTCGCGGCCCATGCCAAGGTTTGCCCACCAGGGGAACTCGCCGTATTCGCCCTCGTTGCCCATGCTGCCCGACAGGGCGTCCTGGAAGGTGGCGCCGCGATCGTAGCTGATGCGGAGGAAGATCTGCGGCGTCGCGAAGCGCGGGCTCGGCAGGAGGTTGTTGGCGGTGATGGCATCGTTGAACGCAACGAGCTGCGCCTGCGTCAGGGCAACGCCCTCCCAGATGACCATGAAAGCCATGCGCGAGCCGGCGGTCAGCAGCGTGACGCCATTGCCGGCCGTCGCGATCTGCATCGGGAAGCTCGCCGCCGCCGCGCTCGGCGCCGTGTAGGTCGCGTTGAATGGCGTGATGGTGCCGGCGTTAAGAAAGACCCCGGCGGCAGCTCCCTCGTCAATCGAGACGGCTTGCACGGACCACTGGTTAAGCGGCACCAAGGGGCCGTCAAAGGGCTGGATTTGGGCGTCGTTCCCGTTGAACACGCGAACTCTCAGGGCCCCGATGGGGGCTGATGCCGACGCTATGCCGAAGTCGATCCCGGTGCTGTTGACTAGGCTGCCGCCACCGGAATCTCCCATGAAGCGGCTGGCAGCGCTCGCCGGCCCGAGGGGGAACACCAGCGCGGCGATCGTGAACTTCGCGTTATTTTTGTGAAGGTTCTCCATCCACGGCTCGTTGACCGAGTCGTAGGTGAAAAACTGGCTACCGGAGAATATCCAGTGCTCGCTCAGCGACATGCCGCCAGGGATGCCGGTAAAGACAGGGTCGAACGAGGCGACGGTCGCATCGACGCCGCGGAAGAAATCGTAGCCGCCGCCCGACTCGTCGAACCACTTCTGACCAGAGCCGGGCCATGACGACAGCGAGCCTGCTTCCAGGAGCAGCTTCGGAGCCGGCAGCGCGAGGTCGGTGATGATCTGCTGGACAGATTTCGAGTAGGGCCCCGGCACCGTGCCACCGAGCGTACCGCCCTGGGTGTCGGCGATCACCCGGTCTACCCGCATCCGCTTCCCGTCGTTTAAGACGTGCGGGATGGTTCTCAGCCGCGTGATTGGGCCGCCGTCGTCGGTGAGCGTGAACGGGTCGAGCTGATAGAGCGTGCCGTTTTCACGGTCGATCGTCAGCACCATGTCGTAGGCATGGCACCAGCCCTGCGAGCGGTGTCGCTCCTGGCCGTTAGGCGAAGTCCAAGTCAGCTCGTGCCACTGCTTGCCCTTCGTCTCGCAGGCGAAGGATCTGTTCTCGGCCGGGAAGGTGAGGATGTAATAATTGTGCCCGAGCAGTTGGTAGCAGCCGCCAATCGCGTCGTCGCACATCCTGAACTTGCCGAAGATCGCCTCGATGCCGGGCGAGCTGATCGTCTCGATCTGGAAACCCGCGTCCCAGCGCAGCACAAGGCACTTGCCCTGGCGGCTCCGCGACAGGAAGTAGACGCTGGTATCCTCGGTGGCGATCGAGTAGGGCGCGACGCTGCCGCGCTCGCTAAAGACGCCGGGCACGATGCCGAACAGAAAGTCCGCCGCCCCCGTCTCGTACCACGCCTCGCCGGTCAGGGTGCCGAGCAGCCAGAGGTTCTTGTGCATGACGGCGAGGCCGACGATCGGATCGGCCGAGCCGGCCTTCAGGGCGAAGTCGAGCGGGTCGAAGGCGTGCCACGGATCGGCCGGATTGGGGCTGTTGGGATAAGGGTCGAGCCCGACCAGATTCCGATACGAAACCTTCTCAAGGCTGATGAACCACCTGTTGGTGCCGAGCGTGTTGAAGACGAACAGCGTGTCAACCGAGCCCACGTGCGAGGTGCCGTTACTCAGCGTCCCCGTCTCCAGGACGAACTGGGCGTTGAAGTTGACGTCGTTGATTGCCGCGCAAGCGTGGTACGCCGACGCCGTGAACACCTCAATGTTGATTGCGTAAGCCGTCCTGGTGCCGTCCACGAGCACGACGGCCCGGCCGTTGTCCGCCATGATCACGGGCGTTTCGAGCGAGGGGATCGTGGTGAGAAGCTGGTAGCCGAAGAGCTGATCGACAAAGTAGACGCGGCCCGCGACGACGACAAAGACGTCTCCGTTCGTCGCGCGAAAGCAGCACCGCCCGATGCCGGGTGCGGGGGGCGTGCCCTTGCGCACCAGCCCCGGTGTCGGGAAGTGCGTCGTCGGGGCCGGGGCCTGCTCGTCCTCGTTGACCTCGGGGTAGAGGTTGAGACAGCGCTGGCTCGACGGGATGATGGCCCGCGACTGGTAGGCACCACCGAGGAGCGGGACGCGGGGCATCAGATCGTGTTGTCGGTGTAGACGTTATAGACGCCGTTCCGCACCAGCTCGGCCGGGAGCTTGAGCACGGGGATCTGTGCGTTGGCGTTGCGGATCACGTTGAGGGCGCCGGCCGCCCTGGCGGAGAGGAACTCGTCCGGCGGGAGCTTGTAGGCGCTGAGCAGCTCGTCCTGGAGGTTAAAGCGGATCGCCCGATTGTACTCAGGCGGAAAGTCGAGCGTGTCACTGAGATTGTTGAGCGCCGTGAACTGCTGCTTGGTGATGATCCTGGCCGTGTAGAGGAAGGACGGCAGCGGCCAGAAATAGAGCCGCCCCATCGGCCACGCCGCGTCATAGAAGACGTACCTCGGGAAGCTCCCCAGGTGCTGCATCCGGATGTTGTTGTAGGCCTCCATCGACTGGACGATGTCGAGGGGCCAGCCGACGTCGTTCGGGGGCCCCGGCGAGTTCTGGGTGATCCTGGCGGCCTCCAGGCGATCGGGGCGCGCGACGTTGAACTGTCCTCCCTCCCCGACCGTGTAGGAGGTCGCGCCGGTCATCGGCAGATCGGTGGGCACCAGATGCCAGATCAGCCAGCGCATGCGCTGCCACTGATCCAGCATGTCCTTGAGCCGGGTGAACGCCCTGTTGATGTCGTGGGCGCTCGGGGTCAGCCCTAGGCCGGTGACGCCCGCATCCTCCAGAGCAATGGTGCAGACATCCCGAGCGGTGGGCATGTCAGATCACCTGCTCGGCGATCTTCTCCTGAGCCGCCTCGACCAACGACCTGATCTTCGACGTCTTCATGCGCTCATCGACCCGGATGTCGAGGTTGGCCGCGAGCTTCATCAGCCGATCGCGCTCCAGCTCGTCGGCAGCCTTGACCGGAGCCCTGACGCCCCTCGCGGCGTCGATCGCCTGGGTCGGCGTCGGGAACCACCCCTGACCGAGCTTCTCCAGCTCCTTGGCGTTGCCCACGAGCACAGGGGCTTGGGTGGCGTGGAAAAACCACGCGGGGTACAGGCGTACGGCATCCTCGCCATACTCCGCCCTCCAGGCTGCCTTGACCGCGTCCTCGTGCGCCTCGTCCTGCACGATGATCTGCGGCGGCGTCATGCGGACGGGGTACTCACGCCGGGCATAGTACTCGGCGATGAACTCCCTCTGCTCAGGGTCGTTCACGGCCCACGGCAGCGGCATCTTCCACTTGATCCTGAGAGCCTTCTCCTCCCTGTCCGAGGTGACCTCGATGTCGGGCGGCGTCAAGGCCTTGGGGTAGGGCCGGAATTCGTAGGTGTAGCTCTTGTTGACGCCGCGCATCATCGACGCCGGCAGGACGCCGGAGGGTCGCTGATACTGGGCGGCGGCGGTCTGCGTGGCGAGGTACTGCAACGCCGCCATGATCGCCTGGGGCGACATGCCCTCGGGGAGATTCACCTGGGTCATCGGAAATCCTCATGGGAAAGGAGGCCCGGTGCCCCGAGCCTCCATTACGCTCCATTAACCGTCCGGCGCTACGGACGGTCGGCGACTGCGACGGCCCACTCGCCGCGCGTCCCCAGGAACCCGAACAGAACGTCGAGCCTGTCGATCGCCTGATCGGTCTGCGGGTTGTACGCGAGAATCGAGCGCATGCTGATGCCGTCGAACACGGCCCGCGACCGCTCCCACACGCCCTCGGGGAGTTCGAGGTCGGCGGTTGCCATCGTGAACGCATCGGGCTGGTACGCGATGTTTTTGACGTAGACCTCGTTCGCGAGGTTGACTAGCGAGATCGCGGCGCCGGCTGCCGGCGAGGCGGTCACGGTCTGGTACTGCACCGGCTGTCCGCCCACCGGAGCCACGAGGGCCGGGTAGATCGGGATCGCCGTCGCGCCGCCGAGCACATTCGCCGTGACGACGAACTGCTTGAGGGTGCCGAGGGTCTGCCGGGTCAGTCGGTTGATGGCGAAGACGCCCGCGATCGTGATGAAGTCGCCGGCATTGAGCGTTCCGGAGATCGCGCCGGTCACCAAGGTCGCGACGCCAGTCTGGCCGGCACCGGCCACCGTGCCGGCAGTAAAACTCCCGGTCGTGTGCTGGATGACGGTCTGATCTTCAAACCACCTGAAGCCGAGCGCGTCGTACATGGTGCCTTCCATGTACTGCCGCGAGATCGCGGGGGCCGGGTTGAGCAAGCCGGACAGCGTGCTGACCATGCCGGCACCCGTGTTCGGCGCGAAGACCAACTTGCGCTGGCCAGGAGGTGCCGAGTTGTTCATCAGCGCAGCGCGAGCGCGGAGCACCGTGAACTGGGTCGGGGACATCACCGCGCCGCTGCCGTCCACGTTCGAGACGTAGTTGGCGACGCTGCCCTCCAATCCGGCCATGATGGTGTAGGCCACGTCGGCGGTCAGGAAGGCGATCTTCGGGGCGAGGATCCGCTCCACGTAGTCGTCGAGCTGCATGGTGCGCTCGACCGAGGAGAAGCTGACATCGACACCGTCCTGGGTCGCCAATGTCATCACGATCTGCTGCTCATTGGTATCCTGTGGCTGAGCCGCAGGGCCGTGACGAACAGTGTATTCGTTGGGGAGTCTGATGCGGAGCGAGGTGCCGATCTTGGCGCCGTCTCTCGCGAACTGATCATCGTACTGGGTGTTGATATTTTGGATGAAGAAGTTGGTGTTCTTCCAAATCCTAACCGCAGCGCGGGTGATCATGGAGATGGTGAGAATCTGATTGCCGGCCATGCGGCTATGGTTCCCCGATCAGAGTGAGACGTGAGGGTTCACTCCGGTGCCCGAGGCCAGATGATTTGACGGGCTCCTCGGCAATCCTGCCGGCTGGCCCCGCTGCTCGACTGCGGGGGATCTACGAGCCTCTCGACGATGTCGCTCGTCGGTGGCGAAGGTGGGACACTACGCCTAGTGAGTCTTTTTGTTAAGCACCTGTTCGTCGAAACGCTTGACCCAGAGGTCCATAGGCACGTCGTCCCCCAGGCTCTCGCTGACGGCATTGGCGCCCTGGAGCGGACGGATCGGCTCCAGCTCCTCGTCCTCCTCGACCTCGATCTGACGCCTGCGCCGTGGGGCGGGCTCGTCGTCGTCGTCACCTCTCCTGGCCCTCGTCGTCGAGGCCATCCTGGCCAGTTGGGCAGCCTGCCTGATCGGTGAGAGACGGAGAAACGCCTCGATCTCGGGTGCGTCTCCCTGACCAAGCGTGGCGATCGCCGTCGCGGCATCTTTAGGCGAGCCAGTCGCCTCGATCGCGATCGCTACGAGGTTGGTGGGACCGCCGATCAGCTTGGCGATCTTGTCGCAGGCTTGGTCGAAAGCCTGCTGGCCATACTTCTCGTTGCCGGCCGCGGTGAACGATTCGAGCTGGATCTCCAGGCGAGCCTGGGCGCGAGCCTCGGTCCTGATCTGGTCCTCGGTGCGAGCCGGCTTTGGCGGCGCTGGCGGAGGAGGGTTGAGCTTGCGCTCCAGTTCTTCCTTTTCCTTCTCCAGCATCCTGACCTTGACCGCGTACTCATTGAGCCGCTCGGCCGGCACCATCCGCTCCTCGGGCGCCTTCTTGGCCCTCTTCGCGGGCTTGGCCGGCGGCTCCTCCTCGGCAACGGGCTCGGCCGCAGCCTCCTCGGCAGCGACACGCGCCTCCTCCTCGGCAAGCTTGGCCTCCTCGGTGGCCGTCTCGTCAGGCTGAGGCGCACCGGCCTCTTCGGCGGCGATCTCGGCCTTGAGGTCGGCCAGCGGGTCAATCAGATCGTCAGGCATTTATTTCTTGCTCCGCTTCACCGTGCCCGAGAGCACCTCGGTGATCGACTTCATATGGTCGGAGGCGTGGCTCAGCACGTCCCGCATCAGCTCTTTGTTTTTGGAGATGCGCTGGCTCTCCATGAGTGTCCGCAGGGCCGAGGCGGCCTTCTCGCCGCGCTCTTCGTCGAGGCCGTTGCCGGCTGCCTTGGCCTTCTTGACGTTCTCCGTCTCCTCCTGCCCCTTGCCCTTGGGGGCCGGCGGAGAGAGCTTGCCGCCCTTGCCGCCCGGCTTGGACGTCAACGAGCGCTTCAACTCGGCCTTGACCAGTGCATTGCCCATCACTTCCTCCAGAAAAGGTGCTGCTCCATCGTGCCTGGGCGATCGGGGCGCAGCATCATCGGCCCCCGGCCCACCTTCTCCGGCCGTCGATGCACGGCCTCTTTGGCGTTTTGTTCGAGCGCCTCAACGATCATGTCCTTCATCGTCACCGGCACCTCACTCTCCTTCCGACGCAGCATATCGGTGAGGATCGTCATCGCCAGCTCGCCGAAGCTGGGCCAGTTGCGACCGATGAACGTCTCGACACTCGGCCAAAACTTCCGGAAGCGCTCGGTGTGATTGTCCTCCCAGTAGGCTCCGGCCAGCTCCTTGGCCGTCTCGCGGATCAGCTTGGCGGTCACGATAAGGCCTCCACCAGGGCCCGGGCGGCGCGCAGGCGCGTCTCAGCGGCGTGCCGGTGCTTCCAGTAGGACTCGCCGAGATTGACCTTGGTGCGGACAGCGTCGTCGATTGCCGCCCGCTCCTTGCTCCGCTCGGCCTTGGCCTCCTCGGCGTACTTGGCGACCAGCTTGCGGGCGGCCTCGATCACGACGCGCCTCCCTGGTCGGGGTTCACCACTGCTCGCTGCATCGAGTGGAGCTGGAGCTGGAGGAGCATGCCGCTGATCGCTCCGACCAGGGCCGGCGTCGTCGAGGACGAGGACCACGAGTGGGAGCACGACATCCGGTCGGCGCGCACATAGGCAATCGCCACGCTCGACACCCGGCCCTCCTTGGCGATCTCCAGCATGCGCTCCAGGACGGTGATGACGTCCGTCTGCTCTTGCGTGTAGGCGGTCTTGAGCTGAACGACCTCGGTCACTCGACGGTCACCTCGTTGGACGGCGGCGCCGCCGTCGAGCCCTTGGCGTTGGTCGCGGTCACCGTGCAGGCCCAGACACCAGCGGATGCCAGATGCTCGGCCCCGGTGCCGGCCGGCAGACCGTCACGGGTCCACTCGTAGGCGTAGCTCGTCGGCTCGTTCTCCCAGTTGCCCATCGTGCAGGTGAGCATGCCATCGGCATCCTCGGCGTAAGGCACATCGCGGACGACCGGCGGGCCCTTCGGCGCAGCCGCTATCTCGTCCGCCTTGATTTTCTCGCCGAGCGCGGTCAGCTCGTTGGACAGAGCGCCGCCGGCCATCGGCACCATGCGCTCCAGTTCGGCAATGATCTCGTCGTTCGTCATAGTGACAGGCCTCCCAGCCGTCCGGTGAGTAGCAGGATCAGGAAAATGAGCAGGATCACTCCGATGATCCCCGAGGGACCATAACCCCAATTGGCAGCGTAGCCCCACGTAGGAAAGGCTCCAACCAGGAGCAGGACGAGAATCACGATAAGGACGATCGTCATTTCGGTTCTCCCGCAAACGGGTCGTGATCGACCGGCGTCAGCCTCACTCCCGGCGGGGCGACGACGGGGTCGCTTCGCCAGTCTCCCGCTCCTCCCGCAGGTCCGCCGGCCACTTGACCCTGCTCAGCCCCGCGAACAGCTCCTGCTCCAGGGCTAGCTGCTCCTCGGTCTGATCGGCTGGATGCGAGCCGGTCAAGGGCTTGGGGGTCGACTCCGGATTGTTCGTACCACGGGGCATTGCCTGACTCCGTTACCTTGAAACCCTTGGGGACGACCCTAGCCTTGCGCTTCTTGACGTCCGCGAGGAACTGACGCCACGCCGGCACGCTGAACTCATAGGTGTTCCCTGTCGGCACAGTATAGCTGAAATACGGGGCGCCATTCTCGTCGCGCGCATACCGGGCGCCGTAGGCGAAAGCGCCGTACTCGCCCTCCTTGGCTGACACCGTCGAGATGGCGGGAACGTTCCGCCGCCCCAGGGCGTCTTCCATGATCGCCCCCAAGGTGCCGTGCGAGGCCTCTTGCTGGCTGTGGGCAACCCAGCTCTCCCAGTGGAAGCGCCCGATGCTTGCGTCCTCGCGGCGCCGCCCGGCGGCCTCGTAGATGTCACCGATCTTTGCCCCGAGGGTCCGCTCGATCGCCTCGTAGACCAGGAGGCCACGAGCGCCGTAGGTGAGGTTCGACAGGGCCGTGCCGGTGACGACCTTCTTGTTGACCTTCTGGCCATCGTAGATGTTGCGATCGGCGAAGCGGCCGTCGTCCCAGAGCTGCCGGGTCTGCACCCGGTCGATCACCATGACATCCTTCTTGCCGGCCACGAGCAGCGTGAACGACACGACCTTGTTGTCGATGCCGACGCCCTCGCCGAACTTCATGAACTCGCGACGGATTTGCGGGCCGGTCATCTCGGGGTCGGCGAGCATGTCGTGCAGCCGCTGGAGATTGGAAATGCCGTCCGCGCCCAGGCGGCCCATCTTCAGCAGGAAGTGGGTTCCGAAGGCGTTGAGATTGTGCAGGGCGCCGGAGCCCGGCAGTCCGGTATCCTTGGGCGCCACCGAGGCCGCCCACTCCTTGTAGGCCGGGATGTCGTCCTTGGTGAACTCGCCGCGCGCCGCCTTCCGGATCCACTCATTGGCCCCACTGAAGGCGTCGATGAAGAGCGATTCCTGCGTGTAGGGCGACACGCCCCGCGACAGGAACGACCACATGAAGAGCTTGCCGGTGGTGACCGGGGAGAGCCGCCCCGCCTCGTAAGCCTGCCGCATCCTGGCCGCCTCGGCGAAGCCGTGATCGGCATCGGCGATCTGCCCCGGCGACAGCGAGGCGATCTTCCGCGCCGCGCCGTCGCCGTTGATGTCGCGGATGAAGGCGTAGGGCGGGATGGGCACCTCATCGCTGGCGAAGGCATGCGCCATCATCTGCGACCAGTCCTTGGGGGTTTCAGTGGCCCTCGGGAAGCCGGCCATGAGCAGATCGATATTGTCGAGCTGGGCCTGGGCGTTCTTGTTGGTCGTGGCTTGGGTGATCAGTGGCTTGTCGGGCAGAACGCCAGGGTTCCGGACCCTGACCCGGAGGTCAGGCACAAAGCCGAGCCTGTTGCCCGGCTCGCGCGCAGACATCAGCCCGGCCGCGAGACGCCCGCCCCGGCCACCTGCGTAAAGCGTCCACTCCGGCATCAGCCCGATCTTCTGCGGCGCGTACTGCGTGTCGTCACCGGAGGCATGGCGATTCTTCTCGCCGTGCGGGCCGTAATTGACCCAGCTATTCTGGCCTCGCGTCTCCGATGCCAGTGCTCGCTGGGCAGGAGGTGTGAACATGTCCCGGTGGATCCGGAAGGCGTTGTGTTCACCCTCGGCGCGGAACCCGACGCCCTCTTTGTAGTGGCCAAAATAGTCGTGAACGATCCTGAAAATATCGTTGGCGACGACCGGCTGGCCGCTGATCACCTCGCTGGTCGGTCGCAGCATCGGATTGTCGCGCATCGCCGCCGCGGCCTCGGCGCCCGTCCCGAACCCCTCGCTGGTCGGAAACACCCACAGGTGATTGTTCTCGCGAATGTCCTGCATCGCCATTCGCGGATTCGACTTGTAGGGATTGGTGCCGGGCGGGTTGAACTCGACCTTGAGGCCGGTGCGCTTGACGGCCTCCCACTGCGCCATCGTCTCGTCGATCAGGGCGCCGTAGGCGGACTGAACGGCCGGATCGTCCGGCGCATGTGGCATGTCCTCAAAGGCCTGGGCGGTCTTGGCCGCCTTCTCCTTGTCAACCTTCTTGTACTTGTTGGTCGGATTGTAGGGGATCCCGGCCTCGGCCATGTAGTCGGCCGCCGCCTTGCGGGCGACGGCACTCGGGCCGGGAACATGGACGCTACCGTCGGCAAGCTCGATCGGTTTGCGCGGCAGGCCTTCTAGCGGGGGCTCACCGGCCGCCGCAAGATCGGCTTCCGCTGATGCCTGTCGAACGCGCGGCTCTCCGCCTCCCCCTCCGCCTTCGGATCCCAGTCCTCCTCCAGCGGGCCGTGGGAGCGCAGCTCGTTCTTCTCCGCCTCCGATAGCAGAGGTTTCTGCTGCTGCTGGTTTGGCACCGACTCGCTCCCGCTGTATGAGCCAACTCTTCTGGTTGAGAGTTAGCTGCCGCGGATCATAGCCCATACCGACCAGGATGTCGTCCATCTGGGCCACGGTCATGGCCGCGCCGGAGTAATCCGCAGGCAACGAGCCCTTGGCCAAGTCCGCAGCGGCGGCCCCTGTCGCCACCTTGGCAAAGGGGCGGTCGGCAGCCACCCTCGCCGCCTCGGGCAAGACAGGCTCCCGGCCGACAGCCTTGCCGGCAACTACCAATCGGTTGGTCGTAACCGGAGTGCCCTTGCCGCCGAACATGCTCAGATTCGTGGCGGCCTCGACAGCCCTCGTAGCCTCGTCTGGCACCGTCGCTAACCGCGCCTCGTACTCCGACTGCGTCTCATCAGGTAGCCGTATAGGAGGGCCGCCATGCCCAGAGATGTACTCTGCCGAACGCGCCAGCGACGCCGGGATCTCCGGGATGCTCGCAGCCATCCGCACCGGGAGGCCGGCAAGGTGCATCATTGCGTCGATCCTGGAACCAGTGCCCTCCGCCAGCCGACGCCGCCGCGCCTCTTCCTCCAGCTCGCCACGTAGACCGATGCGGGTCATGTAGCGGCGGCTGCGCTCTGACCATACCGGCTCGTACCAGCGCGGATCGTTGTCGGCCCAGTCAGCCTCGCCGCTGCCCGAGGCCTCGCTGAAGTCGATGTTCTGGCGGGTGAGCGCGTTGGCCACCTACCGACGCGCCTCCAGGAGCCAGCTCACACGCTCGCGGAAGAGGTCGCCGGCATTGTCCTCGGGCCGCCAGGGCAGGATGTTTATGTCCCACTTTCCGTCCTGGGCGATACCCAACGAGTCTTGTACCTCACCGTGCTGCAACAACGTCTTGGCGGTGACCGCGATGCCATAGGCGACACAGAGGTCGGCCGCGACGGCAGCGAGCACCGCCCACTGGATCGGCTTCAGCGGATAGCCACCGGCCTGGAAGGGCGACTCCTGGGCCCCTGCCATCGCGCAAGCGCTGATGCCGATCGAGCCACTGTTGCAGCTCTTTGTGTGGGCCGCATAACCGTCGTTGTCGCTGGTGCTGACGTTGGCCGTGATCGGCTTGTCGCCGCGCCAGAGGCGGCCCTCTCCGTCCACGACGATGTGGTAGTGCTCCAGGTCGGTCGAGGAGACGATGTAGCCACCCGCCGTCCAGTGGACGATGATGCGCTCCATCGCGCACTGCGGCATCCAGTCCGCCGGCACGACGCCCATGCCACCCGCCGGCACGTCGCCGGGGTCGGCGGCAAGGTCGGTGCCGACCTCGAACCACGCCTCGCAGGCGGCGGCGCTCTCAGCGCCCCAGTAACCGTCCGCACCGTATTTCGGCAGGCTGTAGCCGTGTGCCAGGAGAAGCTTTTGTAGCTCGATCGGTGTCAGGATCATGGGTCCACCTTTTTTCCCACAATGAATCCGGCCAGGGCCCCGACGATCGCGCCGCCTATGGCGATCATCGCCTGCCCGCCGACGTCACTCATCGCCCGGCCCCAGAAACCGACGGCCGCCGCCCCGATAACCAGCGTGAGGCCGATGCAGGTGGCGAGGATCACCGCAGCAATGCCCCGGTAGTCCATCACATATCCAGCCATAGGTTCCACGGGTGCCGGATGGCTGCGAGCTTGAAGTGGTCGCGGTTACGCCGCTGCGACGCATGACCGTAGCGCCACTTGTGGATCAGGCGGAGGCGGCGCTTGCGATCGAGCGCCAGGGCGATCGACTCACGCAAGGTCAGATACCTACTCACTGTCCACCCTCAGAAACTTGCCCGGCCGCGCCTCATCGGGGAGGTAGTACTGCCCGTCGGGAGCCTGCTCGGCACCCTCGACCGGCGGCACCACCGGGTCGTTCTGCCAGTCTTCGCCTTCCTCCTCGGTGGCGGCCTCCTCCTCGGTGGCGGCCTCTGCCTCAGCCTCCGGCTCCTCGCCGGTATCGCTCGGCTCCGCCCGCTGCTCCAAGCCCATGTCCTTGAGGAGCTTCTCGATGATCGGCCGCAGCGTCTCCTCGCTGAGATCGGACTGCGCGTTGCCGACCTCCTTGAGCCTGCGGGTGTCGGCGTCCTGCTGCTCGATCCGGCGCCGCTCGGCGTGATCTTTAATTTGCAGCTCCTGCTTGGCGAGCTTGTCCATCGTCTCGGTGAGCAGGCTCTGGAGGCTCTGGTTCTGCGCCTGGGCAGCCTGGAGAGCTGCGTCGGGGCCCTCTCCGGTCGCCTCGGGCGGAACCATCCTCTTCAAGCGATCCGCGATTTCGTCGGCGCCGGGGAAGTCGGCGTTCCTGAACATCAGGTCGCCGATCACCGTGACGAGCTGCTGGTTGGCGGTCGTGATCTGCACGAACGCATCCCACGCCTCCTGCCTCCTGGTCGCGTAGTTCGGGCCGATATCAGAATCGACCCAGTACCTGCCGACACGCGGGTTGAAGATCACCCACGTCTTGTCGTCGGGGCCCGTCTCCTCGGCATAGGCAACGTCTGAGGTGGGGTCGATCTGAATGAGCTGCTCGGTGCCGTCCTCGGCCAGGATCTGGCGGACCTGTTTCGACGAGTAGATGTGCGGAGCGATGTCCAGGATGATGTTGCCCACCTGCCGGATCGCCGTCGCGAGGCCGTCAATGTAGTGGTAGGTGGACTGGTCGCCCTTGCGCTGGCGCTCGTTGATTGCGATGCCACTGATCGCATTGGTCGGCTGCCCGAAATTCTCCTCGCGCTGGCCGCTGACCATCATCAGCTCCTCGCGCGCCACCATCATGCCCTGGATGTAGCCCTGCGCCATCTCCGGCGGGTCGATCGGCGTCGGCGGCGGCAATTGCCGGCCCTCGCTGTCGAAGGCGTTGATGGGGATGTAGGGGTAGTTGCTCGTGTTGATCGTCTTGAAGTAGGCGTCGAGGCTCTCGGTGCTGCCAACGGGGATAAACCATTTCGCCTTGGTCTGGAGAGCCACCTGCTCGACCGCATTGGATGTCCAGAAATTGTACATCCGCTGCGCGTCTTTCATGCCGCGCGTGTGTCCCTTCCTATCGAGCTGACCCTCGATCACCGCCTCCTCACCGACGACCGGGACCAGCGGCACGTAGCGGCCCGGCCACTTGCCGCGATCGACGATGTCGTTGCCGGCTATTTTGACCCAGCGGATCTCCTCGTCCAGGAAATCGCGGCTGCGGACGATGTCGCCGGGATCGATCTGCTGGCGGATGGCGGCCGGGATCTTCGACCACTGAAATTGCTGCGGCTCGCCCCCTGCGTCGGAGTTCCGGACCAGGACCAGCCGGTCCTTTTTGAGCACCTTGTAAAAATACTCGGCTTGCCTGATGTGATCCTGGTCGATCCAACCCTGCGAGTTGCCGAGCGCGGCCTCGCTGACCTTGCCTTTCATGTGCGGGTATTCAGCGAGGAAGTCGCTGCGCGGCGTGTCGTCGAAGTAGAAGCCGAAGCGCGCGTCCGACCCGTCGACCTCGTTCTTGTCGGGGTCCAAAAACACATTCAGCGGGTTCCTTACCCGCCTGATGTAAATCTCCTTGTCGAACGTCCCCGGCACGTAGTCCCAGTCCACCCGGAGATAGCCGAGGCCGCTCTGCACCTGGAAATCAGAGGCCGTCGAGTAGGCGCTCGTCGCCTTGCTGATGCGCTCGATGTGGCGGACCAAACCCATCCAGATTTTGGCGGCCTCGAACGTCGCCTGCTCGCCCACCGGGCTCACCTTGATCGAGGGCTTGTTCTGCTTCGCGTCGTTGGTGATCTGGAGATTGTGTTGCCTGATTTTATTCACGGTCAGGCGCGGCTTGTACCCCGCCGGATCGTCACGCTTCGTGCTCCACAGGTAGCCCGGCCACTGCCAGCCGTTATCGGGATCCGCCCAATGAAATTTCTGGTCCGCGAGCCAGCGTTGCTGGGCGGTGCCCTCGAAATCCTTGCAGCGCTGCCAGCGCGCCTTGGCGATCGCGATGATCTGCTCGTCGCCATGCATGACCTCGATGGCGGTTTCCTCTGGCGTCATTGCAGCATCCACCTGTCATTTCGCCAGGGCGACTCGCCCTCGTACTGCGGCTGGTAGTCCTCGATCGGCGGTAGCCCTGGCACCAGGATCTGCTTCAGCCGCGCCGAGGCGCCCCGGCGATGCCACGCCATGACGACGGCGTCCGCCTCGTCGGTGGAGCCCCCAGTGCGCTTCCTGATGGCCTCCTTGTCCTCGATCTGGAGGTCGGTGCCACGCACCTCGTAGCGCGGCGTCGTCAACTGGGCGAGGAGCCTGGGGCTCGGCGGCAGCATGACGTCCAGGTCGCTGTCGGGCGAGAGCGCCTCTCGGAAGCGCCAGTACATCTCGGCGCGGAGGTTTCGGAAGCCGAGCTTGCCGTCCCTGGCCTTGAGGTTGGACTTGCGCGAAAACACGGTGCCGTGGACGTGGATGCCGTGCTGGTGTTTCAGGTTCGAGAGGATGCCGGTGCCCCAGCCGCCGGTCGCGTCAACCGAGATGTCGGCCTCGTCGCGCCGCGTCAGGATGAGCAGCGCCGCGTGCTGCACCGGGTCGGACATCATGACGCCCTGGCGGCTGATGATCGGCGCGAACCAGTTGTCCTCGTGCAGGGCCGCGATCGTGGTCACGTCAGGGCCGCCCATCGCGACGTCCATCGCCAGCGCGATCATCGTCCGCGACTTCTCACCGGCCTTCCGCCATCGCTCCTGCGCGGCGCGCACCCAGTCGGTCGGGATGGTCTGCCACTCGTGGTCCTCGCGGCCGGCGAGGAAGTCGCCGTGCAGGAGCTGCGAGCGGAGCGGCTCTGGCAGGTTCTCGATTCTCGCCCGGTAGCCGGTGTCGCGGAGGAAGGGGTTGTCCTCCAGCAATGAGAGGATGAAGGTGTAGCTCTCGTGCGTGTACCGATGCCCGCCGATCTCGGTGACGCCGGGCCCGTGGACCCAGCGGAGCTTGCGGTCCACGACGATGGCCCAGCGCAGCTCGCCGTGCTCGGCCGGGTCGGGGAAGGTCGGGTCGAGCCAGGGCGCGAACCATTCCAAAAGCCACTCGCCATCACCGCCGGTCGGCGGGTTCGTCGCAATGATCACGCGCTTGCGGATGCCCACCGTGACGCTGCGGAGCCAGCCGGTGACGTAGAGCACCTTGTCGAGCGAGAGCTGGGCGCCCTCGTCGAAGCCGATGAAATCGTGCGGACGGCCCTGCCACGTCAGCTCGGAGTGTGGTTTCTCCAGGGCGCCAAATTCCAGGATCCCGCGCTGGTGCTTCAGCTTCATGTCGGTGGCGTTGTAGCCAGCTCTGCTGCTGAGGATCTCGATGAGCCTGTCCTCGGTGCCGCGGAGATCGACGCCCTGGCGGCGGAAGATCACCGAGTTCTCATGCTGGGTGAGTGCGGTCCCCAGGAGGAGGTCCGTCTTGCCGCCCCCGGCCGCGCCGCCGTAGAGGAGCCAGTCGGCCGGAGAGAGGTAGGCCAGCATCTGCCGGCCTGGATTAGGCAGCCAGATCTGCTTGGCCCGGCTGCGGGCCAGCTCGGTGAGCCCGGCGCGCTCGTCTGGGCCGAGCCCGGCGAGGAGGCCGGTGAGTTTGGTGAGGACGTCGCTCACTTGTGCTTCTTGACTGGAGGCAGCGGGACTTCTTTGACCCCGGCGTAGGGCGCGATGGTATTGCCGGCCTTAACCCAATCTTCCAGCTCGACCCGGTGCCGGTTGGCCATGTCGTCCGGCACCCACAGCACGGTGCCGTCATCCAGGGTAACCTTGATGGTCGTTCCGTCATCGGTCCAAATAGCGCTCTCGATCATTGTCAAATCCCAGCATCAGCAGAAAGATGTAACGCCCACCTATCACCAACAAGTCCGCCAGCATTACCGGTTGCTGCTATATACGCCCCACTTTTACCAATTCCGGACACAGTAGTTCCTGTGCAATCAGTTGTATTCGCCTGATTTCTTACCTCAATTCCGGCTGCACCATAATTCCATGTCGTTATCACCGGATTTACACGCATGTTCACCGGAAACCTCCACTCTCCCACAACAGCCTTTGCCGATGCCGCCGCAACAAACGTACCGCCATGCACGGCGCCGAGATCGCCGGCCGTAGACTGTGGGGCAACGTTGTAGTTAAACGTCTTGCAGAAATGCGTCTGGCACAGCAGAAGCTCTTCCTCGAATGTGTAGCGCTCGTACTCTGTCGCCTGCCCGAATGCGTCCGGCACGACCTCTAGCTTAACGGTGTCAACCGTGAAGCTGTCGTCCGCTCCGGCGGTGCCCACCGGGGTCCAGATAAAATTAACCTCAGCCTGCCGTGTATTCACAGGAACAATAGAAAGTCCTGTAAAGGTAAAGCGCGTTGCCACGCCGCTGAGCGGCTGTGTCTTCATCAACTGACCGAAATTAGTATAACCTGCTGCCTGCTTTATTGGTGTTCCCGTCCCATAAGCCAGTCTAATCGCTAGATTACCCGACGCAGGAGAGAAGTTGGCCCCGGCCACGGCCGTGTAACTCATGCTGACCCACTGACCAAGCAAGGGGTACAACTCGTCAGTATCCAGCGGGAACCCGAATGTCATAGCAGCGACGCCGGTCTGCCCGGCGTTTCTCTGCACCTTGCACGCCCACTGCGACCCATCGACCAGTCCAGCTACCTGGGTCACTGTGCTAGCCTGACTTGCTGGGACGTTCATATACCAGCCGTCAGCCGTATACACGTTACCAGCCGGTGCCGCGATAACCGCCGCGCCGCCCGCCCCCCGCTGCCAGACCTCGAACCCGCCATTGCGGCGGAGGAGGTTGCGCCTGAACGGCGGCTGCTGCCCGCCGCTTGAGCTAATGGTGACGGCGCGGGCCTGCCTGCGAGTGAGGAGCCCGCCGGCAGCGAGAGCGCCGAGCCCGGTGAGGAGGGCCCGGCGGCCGGGCAGCCAGAGCTTCTTCTCCTTCGGCCAGATGACGGGGCGCATCACTGCATCTGCCCGCTGAAGGACACGGTCGTTGACGGCGTATAGGTGAACGGGGTCGTTGCGGTGGTGAACACCACGACAGCCCCTGTACTGAGGAAGGCGGGCGGATTAAAGTTCAGCCCACACGTCCCGAAGGCCGGAACGTAGCAATGTGCCTCCGGAACCACAGCTCCCGCGCCCGGTACGGCTGTGGCGTTGAGCAGGAGCATATAGCCCGCCGCCCCTGTAGTCGTTACCTCGACGCCGTAGAGGTTACCTGCGGCCGCCTTGATGATCAGCGCCGAATTGAGCGCCGCATTTCTGACCAGAACGATGCCGCTTGCAGCCGACGCGCTCGGCAAGGCCTCCACGAGCTGGGCATGGGTCGTGCAGTTGATGCGGGCGTTGCCGAAGCTGTTCTCGGTGATGGCCGTCGGACTAGTATCGTCGCACTGGCCAACCTGCTGCGCTGGCATCAATCCGCCGCCGGTCGAGTTGAGCCCGTTCGCAGTCTCCTTGACCAGATCAATGCCCACCCCACTGTAAACACCCATCTGGGCAAAGGTCCGCAGGATGTTGGATTGGGTCGATCCGTCGATGGCTGTGTCGTTGCCCCTCACGACCCAGGGCGGACTTCCCTGGCCAACGTTGCCGGTGATGGGGATCGCCTGACCGCCACTGACGCCCTGCACCGACACGACGCCGCCGGCCGGAACACCGGCCCCGCCAGCACCACCAACGAGGAGGGTGTGATCCGCACAGCCTATGCGGATGTTGCCCCAGAAGTTCTCGCTGGTCGCCGGAACGCTAACATAAACACACTGACCGACTATCTGCGCGGGCGGAAGCCCCACCCCGTTGCTGTTCAGTGCGGTCGCCGCCTGCTTCACCTTGTTCATGGCGAAACCGTCGGTGACCGCCGTCATCGAGTAAGTCTTCTGGGCACCCCCGGTGAGGGGTTCACCATCGATCATGTCGGAGACGATGCCGGAAGCGGCGCTGCTGCCACCGCTACTGCCCATGACCGGCGTGCCCCTGCCCTGGACGATCGTGAGCGTGGACGTCCCCGTCGCAGTGATGGCCGCGACATGCGTCTGGCTTGCGCTGATCGAGACGGCGATCTGGGAGCCTGCCGGCAGGCTGTAGCTGGACGTCGAGGCGTTGATGGCCGCATTGCCCAGGGCGTAGAAAATCTGCTGCGGCCCGGCATTCTGCAAGATGACCGTCGGGTCGGTCGTCGGGAACGCCAGTCGCGAGCCCGGCGCCGACGACACTGCCAGCGTCCCAGATGCGATCGGGACAAAGTTCTTGATGAGCACACGCTGATAGCCCGAGAGATCACCTGACAGGGGGTTGCCGGTCGATCCCTCGGCATAGGTCGGGTCGGCTGCCGTCGCCTTGAGGCCCGAGGCACCTCCTCCCCCGCCGCTCACCGACAGCGACCCGTCCGCCGCGATGGCCGCGCAGCGGGTCGGAAAGTCCGCCGAGCATAAAGCATTGTACTGGTTGATCACCCCAGGCGCGGCGGCGATCGCCACGGCTCCGGCGACGATCAGCCCGGTCAAGGCACTGGAGACGAGAGGGAGGAATCGCATGGCTTATGGCCCCGTGCTGAATTCGCCGCGCGTCACCGTCGAGCCGGCAACGCTGATGGCTGATTTCTGGTCTACCGTCACCCCGTCGTCGGCGTAGACGCTGAGGGTCGTGCCGTCGTTGACCAGCCGGTTACGCATGAACTTGTAGAGGTAGCCGACCTTGGCCGCGAGGCTGGCTGTGGCTGCCGGCGCGTTCTGCCCCGGCTCGGTGTAGGTGTCGGTCGTCAGGGCGGCGACCGTGCTCGCCTTGATCTCGGCAATAGCGTCGGCCGCCAGGGCAGATGCGTTCACCGTGTCAACATCAAGCGCATGAACCATCCCCACCGATCCGATCACACTGCCGCTCACATCGCCCGACACGAGGCCGACGACGCCGACGGTCGTTCCGCTCAGGTTGGCGAACGCGCTGGGAGTGCCGATGTTGTTCCAGTCGAGCCCGGCCTCGCCGCCCACGCTCACATCGAGCGTGCGGCCCGCCGTCGTTGGAGCCAGCCTGGACGACACCGCGGCATCGAGGTTGGTCGCCCCGCCGGTCGTTGCGCTGACCACCATCATGACAATGTCCGCACTGTCGCAAGCCGTGGCCGTGCCCACCAGGACGAGGTCGCCGAGCGTGCCGGTGTCGCCAGTGCCCAGGGCGAAGCTGTACCAGCCGTTGGCGATCTCCGTCGCGTTGGAGGCTCCCGCCGCAGGATTGCCGAAGGCCGCCCCCGCCTTGCTCAACGTGATCGCCACCGTCTTGCCGGTCGCGGGGCTGACGTGATCGGAGGCCAGGAAGACCTTGAAAACAACCGTGTATGCCGTGCTCTGGGGAAGGCGGCGGGTCATCGTCAGTGACCCAATTGCAATCGCGAGGCCGGAAGGCCGGCAACGCTACCGCCACCAGCGTCAAAGGCCCCAATCAGCAGCCCAAGACCATAGCGATCCTTGCCTGAGTTCTGCTGCGTAAACGCCCCGCTGGAGCCCCGCGTGCAGGCATAGGCAGAGCCAGGAAAATCTGCGTTCTGATGCGCCGCAATGTTGAACGACTTGTACGTGACCGTGATGTTGGTGGTGGTCGTTGGCTTGGCCGCCACGACCAGCGGCTGGCTCGCCGTCGCATCGTATGGCGTCGCAAACAACGCCGTCTCTGGCCCAACGACAGCACCAGCGAAGATGTGGGCGTTCATCGACGCCGTCTTCTCTGCCACTGGCGTAACCAGTGGATTTGAGTATAATATCAAATCAAAATTAGCTAATCCAGAATTTGGCCCAATATTACCAACAATCCCATACACCCTCACTGGAAACGGCAAAGCAATATAGTTTCCATATTCTCTAATAACATCCGTATTGCTCCCACCTCCCGTCGTAAACACCGACTGAACATAGCCGCCATAAAAGTATCCCCGTACCCCATCCGAGAACGTAATCACAGCATTTGGTATGCGCGCGGCGTCGGCATACGACCCGCCAGTATATCCCGTCACCCCTGGCCTGATCAGTGCCGGCGACGGCGCCGTTCCCACCGCCACCTGAATACTGTCCGCCCCACCAAGCACGGTCATCTGCACACAGAAGGCAACAACTTCTCCATGCGCAATCGTCTTCGTCCCGGCGTCCGGCACATGCTCCTGCCACGCGCTCGCCGTTATTCCTCCACCGCCGCCAGCAAGCGTCTTACTCACATCAAAGGTGATCACATTGGCGACATGCACAGCCCTCGCTGGTGGGCCGGTCGATGTGTCCAACGCCGCCAAGCCCACCTTCACTCTCGTCGCGGCGTTGGCAAAGGTTGTTGGGCTGGTCCGCCACCCCAGGCTCGACGAGCCCGTGGTGTCTATCGTGTGTGTCCCCAAATCCTCGGTGAATATCTGGCCGAACATGATGGCGGCCTCATTAGCCGCATCAACCAGCACGATGCCGGAACTGACCGCGCCAACAATTCCTGCTCGGTTAGCCGCACCAATCGCCACCAGCGGCGTGCCATCGAGGGCGACCAGGGTCATACCGTCACCGTCACGCCGGCTTGCAGCTCGGTCTTCATCTCGGCGCGGGTCTTGCCGGCAAAGTGGATCTTCAGGAGCGTCAACGAGAACTGCGCCATCTCGTCGGGCGTGAGCGCGTTCAGCGGCTGACGTAGCTCGTCGGTCGTGTAGACAAACCGCTTCGCCGGGCCGGCGTTGAACGATCCGTCGATCTCGACGTGCCCGCCGCCGACACAGTTCGAGACGTACTGAAAGGTGAGCGTCGCCATTAGGGCGCCGCCATGTTGAGCCAGACCAAGGATCGATTCACGTCAACCGCCGCGGCCGTGAGCGGGACCGCCGGCTGGTAAGGCTGGATGATCATCAGCATGGAAAAGTTGAAAGCGCTGGCGTCAACCGGCGGCGGGCCACCTCCGTCGCCCCACAGGGCAACGTTGGTGATCTGCCGGCGGCGGCGGATGTTCAGCGCCATCAGGTAAAACTACCCACGCCGATCACCGAGACGTCCGCCCCGGTAGTGACTTTCCAGGCGCCGTTCCGCGAGAACGCCCCGATCTGGATCCAGAACGGGATCAGGTTCGACACGCTCGACGCCCCGCCGACGAAGACGACCATGGCGGTCGCCCCGTCGGTGACGGTCACGGCCCCCGGCGTCATGGTCGCCGGGGTCACTGTGAGCCCGGCGAGGAAGTCGCCGATGCCGCCTGCGGCCCCGAGCGGCTGATCGACCGTCGAGGCCGGCACCTTCTCGTACTCGCCCTGGTCGGCGGCCGTCGAGCCGGGCATGGCAGTAACCGCAACCGGGATCGGCTGGTCGTTGCTGACCGGGACGTAGCCGCCATCCGGGTTCCTGGCATCAGGCGGCCGAGCCCGCCAAAGCAGGTTGACCGTGCTCATCAGTTGACCACTCGGAAGCCGATCTTGACGCTGCCGCTGAGGGCGTTGGTGGCGTGCGTGTTCGAGATGTTGACGGTGATCGTCCCGGCGCCCGGCACGCAGGTGATCAGCTCGGGTATGCCAGCGGTGAACAGCGTGCCGCTATACCCCTGGTCGGTGCATTGGATCACCGAGGCCGCGGTGACGCTGGAGTTGTTGATCACGTAGGCAGCGTTGGTGACAGCAGCTGTGGTCAGCGTGCCGGTGGTCACCACGCCGGAGACGCCATTGCAGGTCTGCGGCGTCGCGCCGGTCACCGTGCATTTCGGCGAGAGCGCCGCCGTGCCGTCCATCTGGTCACGGAGCGTGTTGACCGCCCCGAGCATGACGTTGAGGTCGCTGCCGTCGACCAGCCGCGGGCCGGGCAGGAACTGCACCCCGGTCGAGAGGGTCAGGTCGGCAGCGCCATAGGCCAGGACGGCCGTCTGGACCGTCGCCAGGGCCGCCAGGAGAATTCTTTTCATCGGACAATCCTTGATTTGAGGGAGGGGGGCCGGAATGCGGAGCCGACCCCCCAGTCACCAAGCGCGGGGAGGAGAGAGCGCGCTCAGTTCACGAAGCAGATGGGCCCGACATTGGCCACGAACGCCGTCGGCGGCGTGATCGCGGGCAGCGTGCCGAACGCGCCCGTGTAGGAGGCCGTGAGGTCGCCCGCGCCGTTTGCGGTGATCGTCCGGAACCGCGTCGTGGTGCCGTTGGTCTGGTAGGCGACGTAGTAGAGCCCGGCCGCCGCGACGTAGGGCGAGGTCAGCGGGATCACCGCCTGGAAGGCGTTGGTGCCGGACGCCACAACGCCAGCCAGCGCGGTGTTGGCGACGAGCGCGCCGGAGGCGTTGTAGAGGCCGTAG
>Ga0105242_10000484_pt1 | contig 31639 bp, 43 predicted proteins | sample KBSM24metaG_FD_81521 | JGI IMG/M metagenome (GOLD analysis project Ga0105242, IMG submission 81521) | Miscanthus rhizosphere microbial communities from Kellogg Biological Station, Michigan, USA - KBS M2-4 metaG | ecosystem: Host-associated > Plants > Roots > Rhizosphere > Soil | place...
GACCAGGTGGGCCCGTCCTCTGGGAGACGATGGTCTTCGGAGGCCGACTGGACCAGGACCAGGAGCGATGTTCCGGATCGCGCGAACAGGCTGAGGCGATGCACGCCCGGATGGTCGAGGCGGTGATGCGAGCGCAGGCAGGAGATCGGGTATGACTCCTGGGCAATTGGTTGGGCTCCTGACCGTTGTCGGCCGACCCTTCATCACCCTATGACCACGATCGTCCTTCCCGGATGGCTTATCCTGTTCCTCGCGTTCAACGCTGCGGCATGGCTGGCCGTGCTCGCGCTCGAAGTCGTGAGCATCAATCGCAACAATGCGATGAGGGCCCGCCTGGCTGAACTGGAGAAACGAGAATCATGACCGTCCACCTCGAGGACATCATCAGCGACCGTGACCAGGTCGCCTCGTGCGTCGGTTTAGTATGCGCGATGTGTTGGTCCTTTTTCTGTCTTCTTCGTTTGGTAGGAGCGCCCAAGCGTTTCGCCAAGGTCGCCACCTTCATCTCCGGGACCATCGGGGCGGGCTTCCTCGCTTGGGTCATCTTGCCGATCATCAGGGTCGTCATCGTTTGGCATTGAGGAACGGCGCTGTCGTCTAGAAGTCGGATCGGGTAGGGTCACCTTAATTCACCCTCCGCTCAGTCCAGTCCGTAGGGGCTCACGCCGGGAGTCTTAATCGGGCGGGCTGGGGTCCAACGTGGTGAAGGCATACGTCGGCCTGCAATATGGCCATCGGACCCGCCCCGGTGTGCCGCGCGTGCAGCGTTGCAGCGGGTCAATCCTCAGGGCTGCCTGGAGTTCGCTTCGGGCAGCCCTCCCGAGCAACCAACTTCAGCGCTTCACGGCTTCCAGCTTCTCCGTCCGCACCGTTCCGGTGACGGTGTTGGTCACGCACACTGTGTCCTTTCGCACCCGGACGACCTCGTAGACGCGGGGCGTGGTGACCGGCACCGCGACCTCGGTAATCAGTGGGACCTCGATCACACTCTCCCCAGCCCAGAAGGGAGCCAGGGACGACCCCGATGCCGGGGTCCGCTCCACCGTGAAGTCGTCATGACAGATGCGGATGGGCGCCGAGACGTTATCGATCACGACCCACTTGCGAATCCTCGCCACCCCGTTCGTCGTCGCCCGCTTCGCTACCGCGAAGTCCTCGGTCTTCAACTCGAAGGTCTGATCGCCGTCGCCCACTGTGCCTCCCCCGACAACCCCCGTGCCGGGAGGAGTCACCACACCCCCGTTCGGAGGCACAATAGCCGGGGGAGGCTGAGCGGGTAGCTGCGTTACGTGGTGACCGTGCCCATGACCAGGGCGCCCTCGGTACGAGCAGCAGCCGGAAGTCAACGACGCGACGAGAACCGGAAGGAGTAGGAGTTGGTGTTTCATGTGACTCTGTTCCTATATCGTCCCCAGCGTATACCTATAGGAGCCGTGGGCGATACCAATAGCGTCCCCTGTGCCTATTGGGACCCCTCCCAGCCGGGGCGGCCCGACTTGGCGGTTGGGTCTCCGACCGAATTTTCATGAATTACGACACTCAACATTCTCGTCATTAAGGACTTGAGATTTATACCCTAGCGCCAGTATCGAGATTGGCCACTCATGCTCTGGACGACTAACAAAGCCTCGGTGGAATTTGGCGTTGATCGCCAGACCCTCGCTCGTCGCCTGCACGAGATGGGTTTGGAGGTGCCTGTTGGCAAAGCCGCGCGTAAGGCGTGGCTGACGACCAGGCAATGCACGGAGGCCGTCTTTGGCAGCCTGGACAAGGAGAAGACCCGCTTGGCGTCCGCCAATGCTGAGGCTCGGGAAATGGAGAACCGGATAGCCAGGGGCGAACTCGTCACCGTCGAATCGATGCGGGAATATATTCGCGATCACTACGGCCCATTGCGGGAGCGACTCCTGGCGGCACCTGTCCAACTCGCGCAACGGTGCAATCCCGCAGATCCCCCACACGCACACGCGGTGATCGTGGAATGGGTAGACGACATCCTGCGTCTGGGGCGGGGGGACAAACTGATATCAGCCGTGGTCAAGCCGAAGCCAGGGGCGAAATGAACCTGCACCTGGTCGAAGCCGAGGTCGCCCGTTGGTTTACTCCACGGCCGAGTTTGTCCGCATCGATCTGGGCCTCGAAGCACGTGGTGCTTTCGGCGGTCGAGGAGCGAGGTCAGGGACCGCTTTCCTGGCGAGGTCGCGAGTATGCGGTAGAGATCGTGGATTGCATCAGCACGCCGTTCATTTCGGACGTTGCCTGTTGTCTGGGCAGCCAGATCGGAAAGACCGTCATGCTCATGGCGATGGCCGGCTACTGCGTCGCCTGCGATCCGTCCGGCATCCTCTGGGTTCTGCCGACGGCCGACGTGGCGCGGGACTTCAGCAAGTCGCGCTGGGTCTCACTCATCACGGGCTCGCCTCCACTCGCGGAATTCGTTCCACGTGGAAAAGCGAGGCACGACTTCGCGGCAATGCGGCAGACCCTGGGCGGGAGCACCATCAACTTCGCTGGGAGCAACTCGCCATCGCAGTTGGCAGGTCGCCCGAAGCGGAGGGTCTTCCTGGACGAGATGGAGAAATTCCCTCCGGAGTCCCGGGGCGGAGAGGCTGGCGCCATCAACCTCGCGTTGCAGAGGACGAAGGACGCGGCGCTTCCATTCCGCTTTCGCTGTTCCTCGCCGGCGCTCTCGGACGGGCCGGGCTGGAACGAATTCACGAAGGGCGACCAGAGGCGCTACACGGTGCCTTGCCCAGGCTGCTCGAAGGCAATCATCCTTGCCTGGGGAAAGTCGGGGCATCTCGTTAAGACTGGCATTGAGGCCTACACGGTCTGGGACAAGGAATGCCTGCGGGATGACGGAAGCTACGACTTCGATCGGATCCACCGGTCCACCCGGTGCGAATGCCCGCATTGCGGGTTCCACGTCCAGGAGCATCACAAGACGGCGATGATCCGCGCCGGGTCCTGGATAGCGACGACCAGGAGCGCGTCGTCCTTTCGCTCGTACCATCTGCCCAGCCTCTATTCCTGTTCGCCCTCGACGACGCTGGGTGCCATGGCCGCAGAGTTCCTGGTTGCGCAATCCACACTTGAGGGCCTGCGCGGCTTCATCAACGGCAACCTGGCCGAGCCCTGGGACAGCGAGGGCGCCAGGGCCGAGCGGACCGAGATCATCCTGGCCAGCCAGCCGGCGGACTCTGGGGAGAAATGGGATCGGATCATGACGGTGGACGTGCAGCGCAAGAGTCCCGAATTCTGGATCGTGGTCCGGGACTGGCAGATCGGTGGGACTGGTAACTCGAGGCTGGTGGCCGCCGAGACGTGCAACGGGGTCGAAAACCTGCGCTCGCGGCAGCGGTACCACGGCGTGCGCGACATGCGCCTTGGGATCGACGTGAAGGACGGTGTAAGACGCGAGGAGATCCTCTCGTGGATTGTGGGCAGCGGCGAGATCACGAACCGTCCCGGCGCGGCGCCCATCCATTGCGGCTGGGTTCCGATGGAAGGTTACGAGCGAGAGAAGCGGTGGAAGGACAAGGCCGGCCACGCGCGCATATACGGTTACGAGCCTTATCCGATCGCGCACGGCAACTTCGAGCTGCACAAGATCGAGTTCTCCGGCGACATGCTTCTGGACATCCTGGCCTTGCTGCGCCTCGGGCCCGCCAAGGCCCTGGGCATCCGGTGGGAGGTCCTGGCTAGCCTGGCGAATGAAACCTACTGGTCACACCTGGATGCAAAGATCAGGCGCGAGAAACGCGATCCGCAGACGGGGCGCAAGATCGAGGAGTGGGTGATGCGGCGAAGTAAGGTCATCCAAGCCGATCACTGGCTCGACTGCGAGGTGATGCAGGTCGCCTTCGCCCTGGCGGCCAGGCTTCTGCCCTGGGCGAGCGCGCCCGTCAGGAAGGAGGCGCTGGTGTGAGACCGGGCGTGGTCTTGCCTTCGGAAGTGGAAAGCGCAACCTCCGCGCCAGTGCCATGAATATCTGGACCCTCATTCGCCATATGCTCCCGAGCGTTCGCCGGTGTGCTAGCGGGTGCCCTTGGTGTTCCTGATTCCATGCTCCAACTGGTTCTGCTCTCGATGGTGTGCGCGTTCATCTCGACGACCGTCGCCGAGATGAAGGTCTTCGCCTGGCTTCGAAACATTCCCAAGGTGGGAATCCTGTTTAAATGCGGTTACTGCCTGGGCTTCTGGGTTGCCCTCGGCCTTGTCGCAGGGTTCCGCCCTTCTACTGGAATTTGGACCGGGCCGGTGGAGTTCATGCTCTCCTGGTTCCTTGTCGCCTGGTTCTCGGGCCTTCAGTACCTGCTGTCGCGTGCGCTGACCCGGGTGGGCAAGGTATGAACCTGAGCCGAAAAGATGTCGCAGCACGGACTGGTTACAGCGTGCGAACCATCAAGCGCCACGAAGAGAAACTTGGCCTTGCAGCGATTCGTGTGAAGGTCACCGGGCGGGTGGTGTATCCAGAACGCAAAGCTTTGCACGCACTGCGCGCCAGGGGCCTCGAGGCGTGACGGGTGTCGTTTTGTCATCGCTTGTCCCATTGGGTTGGTTCCTGCCGGTGATGCCTTCTGCGCAGTTTGACGGCCAGCAATGGCCGGCCTGGAGGAAGATCAAAAGTGGCTCATCCTGACTGTCGCCTATAAGGAGGCGGTCAGCCAGGGCATCCCTTTTTGCCAGTACCTCCAGGACAAGGCCGAGGGATCAATGGCAGGAGCCGGCTCGGTGGAAGGCCGGCGCATCGTTTCAACTTCCGACGGTGGCCAGAGCGTGAGCTACGGCAATCCGGGGGATGACCCGATTTCGGAATCGGCGATGTCCAGCTTCCTGCCCACTGCCGCACGGCGGTGCCAGGAGTGTCCCGGCACGGACGAGGAGAAACTCAATTGCCTTCTTGGGAGCGAGATCATGGTCGATCCCCGCTACAAGATAGCCACCTACCGGAGTCTCCGCGGGTGCGGATGCTGAGAGAGCGCCATGAAGCCAGGCTTTCTCACCCGGGTTCAGACGGCGGCCAGGCTGGGCGTCCAGGCGGTCAAATCCATCTTCGCCACTTACGAGGGCGCGAAGAACCAGCCTCATCGGTCCTGGATTCCAGGCCGCCTCCAGTCGGCACGGCTCGATTACACCCCTCCCGTTCGGCGGGAATTGCAGCGCAAGTCGCGGTACTGGGAGCGGAATACGGCCCTCATCCAGCGACTCGTCTACCTCTTCGAAGAGTACGTGGTTGGCGTGGGCATCGGCTTCTATCCCGCCTCGAGTGAGCCCCCCTGGAACACCCGCGCGCGGGAACGGGTGATTGAATGGGAACCCACCGGCGACTTCTTCTCTGACCGGGGATTCAGCCCGTTGCAGGGGCTCGCGGCCAAAAGCTTTGTCATCGACGGCGAGGCATTCTTCGTCCTGACACACGACGACGAGGGCGAGCCCCAGGCGCAGATGATCGGGGCGGACCAGTGCGCGACGCCGCCTGACCGGCAGAAGGAGGAGGGGATCTCGATCGTTGACGGGGTCGCCATCGATTCCCATGGCCGGCCGACCGGGTACTGGATTGGGGAGGATATCCCCGGCTCTCCCGGCCAGAAATCGTGGCGACTCCTCCCCAAGGAATTCGTCGTTCACATCTTCGAACCTCACCAGCCGGGTGAGTACCGCGGGCGGCCGATGCTCCATGCCGTCCTCAATGACATCCACGACCTCGACGACCTCCAGTTGATGGAGAGCAAGGCGGCAAGGGACGGCGCGGAGATCACGAATGTCGTCAAGAACCAGAGCGGCACGGCCGACGTTGGCGAGTATCTGTCAGCCGGTGGCACTCCCGCCGGCTCGATGACGCAGGAGCAGAAGCGCACTTACTACGAGAGCACGATCGGTGGGCGCACGTTCTTCCTCCAGAGGGATGATTCCATTGAGCAACTGAAAGTGGATCGGCCTTCGGACGCTGCCCACAGGTTCTGGGTCCGGCTCGAGGAGAAGATCTGCGCCGGCATGGGAATCCCGCGGCAGCTTGTCTACTCGGAATCCATGCAGGGGACCGTGCAGCGCAGCGTCCTCGATATCGCCGCCGCGTGGTTCCGCATTCGTTCCGTCACTTTCATCCGGGGCTTCGCCCGCATTTACCACTTCGTCCTCGAGCACGCCATCTCGACCAACCGCAACGGGCTGGCCGACCCGCCGGCAGACTGGAAGCGGTTCACCTGTCGACCGCCCCGCGCACCCAATGTCGATGTCGGGCGCAACTCCGCGGCGATGCTCGCCGAGCTGGCGGCCGGCACCACCAACTACCGGCGGATTTTCGCGGAGATGGGCCTCGATTACGTCGAGGAACTCACCCAGCGCGCCGACGAGGTGGTCCTCCTGAAACGGCTCGCGGCAGAGCGCGACATCACTCCGGACCAGATCGCCGCCCAGACCCTTCCCTCGGCAGCAGCGGAACCGGAGCCGGACCCCGAGGACGAGGCAATGCCGCAGGACTCTTTAGCATGAACACCCCTCCCTCAACCCCTCAGTGGTACACGATCCGCGCCCAGGCAGAGGGCGCTGGTGCACCTGTCGAGATCTACGTTTATGACGCCATCTATGATTCTGGGTGTGACTTTTACGGCGGGGTCTGTCCTCCGGATTTCGTTGCGGCGACTTCTGCCTACCGGGATCGCCCCGTCACCCTGCGGATCAATTCCCCAGGAGGCAGCGTCTTTGCCGGCACCGCGATTGCGAATTACCTGCGCACCTTCTCGAACCTCTCATCCGTCGTCGACGGGCTCGCGGCAAGCGCGGCTTCGCTCGTCTTCCTGGCCGCGCCGAAGGAGCGCCGGTCAATAGCGACCGGCGCCTTCCTGATGGTTCACGAACCCAGCGGAATCTCCGTCGGCCCGGCTGCGGTCCATGAAAAGAACGCCGCCGACCTGCGAACAATCAGCGACGAGATGGCGAGCGTCTACGCCAAGGAGACCGGCCAATCGGTCGAACAGTTCAAGACGTGGATGGCCGCCGAGACGTGGTTCAACGGCGGCGCCGCCCAGCAAAGCGGATTCGTCGCCTCGATTTCGGCAACGCCCGCCGTCTTCGGCCAATTCGATCTCAGCAATTTCCGGCACCCGCCGGATGCACTTAGGAACCCGACCACTATGAACACACAATCCGTTACGGCCTGCGGGTGCAATTCCGCCGGTCGCACCAACCCGACCACTAACACCCCACCCGCGGAGGATCTCGCATCCCTGCGCGCCGAGCGCGACGCCCTCAAGGCGGAGAACGAAAGACTCAAAGCGTCCGACAAGAGCACGCGCAAGACCCGCGCGCTCGCGGCAATCGATGCCGCCATCGGGACAGGCGCCCTGCCCGAGGCCCTGCGCGAAGTCATGCTCGCCCGCTATGAGGAGGACGAGGAAGGAACGGTCCAGGCCCTCGGCAAGTTGCGTCCGCCAGGGCCGGGAGTTGCACCCATCCGGATGCAGGGCAGCGCCGCCGGCGGTTCCGGCCTGAGCCTGCAGGACCGCATCAAGGCCGAGCCTGATCCCAAAAAGAGGACGGCACTCTACCGGGACAACTGGGCGGCACTAATGACATCGCCCACCTGAACCTCTTCCTCCTGTGAAAACAGCCAGACAAATCGAACCCCCATCAGAACCCCCAGCCCCCGCCCTTATGGCTAACGTCTTTAATTCCGAGACCCTGTGCAACTACTGCTGCGAGGTTGTGCTGAACACCCTTTGCCAGATTCTCGGCCCGCTCGATAAGTTCGCCAGCGATTGCTCCGGCGATCCGATGGCACCCACCCGGCCTATCGTCGTGCCAGTGGCGACGACTACCAGCGCAGTCCAGGTGGTTACCCAGACCACCAACTTCACCACGGGCGCCGCCGCGGCCATGCGCGGGATCACGATTGTCCCCGAGCACCTGTCCATTCCGTACTCGATCTCGCAGTTTGAACTCAACCAGGGCTACCGGATCGAGCAACTGGTCAGGATCAACACGGAGAAACTTGCCGCCGCCATCTGGGGCAAGGTCCTGCCGATCATCGTAAATGACGCGACGACCCCGGCAGTTCCGCCCAACAAGTTTCCCAGCGGCAACAAGGTCGTTCAGGCGCTCGCGGGCTTCACCCCTGCGACGGTTGGCGATATGTACGGCAAGCTCCTCTGCGGGCCGAAGCATCTGCTGCTCGATCCACCTGCGGTGGCGAAACTGATGTTTGTCGCGGGCGGTTGCTGCCAGCCCCTGGGCACCGGCGTGGGCGGGATGGGCTTCGCATCCATCAGCGAACACAGCCTGTGGACCGGCGGTCAGCCTAACCTGTACGGGTTCGCTTTCTGCCGGGACGCCATCGTCATCGCGAGCGGCATTCCTGCAACAGCCCCGGCCTGCGCCGGCCTGCTCGACCAGCGGACAGTCACGATCCCGGGTCTCGGCCTGACGGTTCAGATCAATACCTGGTGCGACCTGAATACGCGCAACGTCATTCAGACGCAGGACATCGTCTTTGGCGCGGCCCTCGGCGTGCCCTGCCAGGGAGTTACTCTGTTAAGCGCCTAGCACGCTCTTTAGCCCCAGCGGTTTCTATTGAGGTTTCTGCCGGGGCTGGCGCCCGTCCATGGGAATGGAACCACCGAGTTTCCCGTGGCGGGCGCCTTAGAGCACCGACCGCCCCATGACCCAAGCGCGCCAGATGCTCGAGCACGGTCACTTGGTCCTGCAGGGCGAGTTCCCCGACACCTTCACGGTGGAGGGGGACCCGACTGTCCGGAACGGGCTGGTGCAGGACCTTGTCTACGGCAACGTCATGACCGATAGCGGGCTGATCCAGAAGCGCGCGGCAACCCTCCTCTTTGCGTTCGCCACCTGGACCCCGTCGGTTGGAAAGCGTGTCGCCACGCGGGGGCTCACGTTCGTGGTCGATGCGATCGCGCCAACCCCGACCCGTTGGAGGGTCACCCTGGTCGAGTCGCACGTCCCCTGACCATGGCCCAGGTCACCTACAACGAGCAGGAGTTCCGAAGCGAGATGGGGCGCATCGCGGCCCTCAGCGGGAAGGCCCTTTCCCAGGTGATCGACGAGCAGGCCTCGCTCTTCACGCGGGACGCCACCGGCTTCACCCCGCCCTTCGGCAATGCGCCGAGCACGGAGAGCCCGACGAAAAAATTGCGCATCGGCAGGAAGGCCGTGCAGCGCGACGTGGACCGTGCCTTCTCCTCGGTGCGCGAACTGCGGATCTTCAAGACCCAGCGTGAAGGTGGTGGCGGCTCCCGCACCGGTATCTTCGAGGCGGCCTTCATCAAGTCATTGCAGCGCGCCGTCCGCACGAAGAACACGCTCCTGGTGGAGGAACTCCTGGGCAGGGCGTCGACCAGGTTCAAGGGCCGCAGGGTCGTCGAGTCGCCCACGCTCGAGCTGCACAACCAGATGCGCAACCGGCGCGGGGGCGTGACCAAGGCCAGGAGCATCTTTGTCCTGGGACCCCAGTCGGAGATCAACCGCTACACGCGCCGGATGCAGGATCATCTCGGCCTGGGCAAAGGCGGTTGGAACAAGCCGCTGCGCGCCATGAAAGTCACGCCGCCCGACTGGGTGAACAAGCAGTCCAGGTCGGATGGCATTTTCGAGCGCGTTGAAGGCGACACGCCATCCATCACGGTCGGCAACAAGGTGCCCTTCGTCCAGGACTCTGCGTCCCGGATCGAGCAAAGGGCGTGGAACAACCGGATGCGCAACGTCACCAAGCAGAGGGAGGCCCTCGAACGGTGGCAACGAAAGAAACTCCGCGAGGCTGGAATCGAAGCCTCCTGACCCATGGCCACCGTTGCAGGGGTTCTTCATCTTCAGTCAGGGCAGCCGGCGGCCAATGTCGGCCTGCGGTTCATCCTGTTAACCGCACCTGTCGATGCCGCCGGGACGGTGGTTACCGGGCGGCCCATCCTGACCGAGACCGATGCGCTCGGTGTCTACTCGCAGGCCCTGGTTCCCGGAGATTACTGCGTGGACATACCGGCCACGGATCCTTTCCAGATCACGGTGCCTCCCGGGACCGGTTCCTTTCCACTGGAGGAACTGGATTCCGAGGGTGGAACTGAACCGCCCCCGCCGCCCGTGGGCACTTATCCGGTTTTTATCCCGACGATTGCCGAGGCCCGCTCCGAAGTCATTCCCGCTGGCACCATCGAAGTGGACCTGGGCATGGACGACAACGGCGATGCGGGGACGTTCAAGCGTGATCCTCTCTATGACACCACGCTTCGCACCGATGGAGTTGATTACTTCAGGGATTCATCCGGGGCAATTTTCAAACGGCTGCGTTTCCTATGAAGAAGCTGTTTTTCTCCGCAGCCATCATGGCCTGCCTGCTCTCCCGGGCGTGGGGCGAAGCCTCGCCCGTCAATTCGTTCGCGAATCTCGGGGAGTTACTGGCCCACAAGCCGGTCAGCGGCGAAACCGCCGTTGTCCTGGGCCGGTACATTCCCTCGGACTGGGGACCGTCGCGCACCGCCAAGCACGTCCCCACTTCGACCCTGGCCACGAACCTGGGCAATGTGTTCATGGTCACCAATGGCATCGCGGGCCGGTGGGTGTTTGATGACAGGTTTGCTGGTTACCAGGACCCGCGCTGGTTCGGCGTGGTCATGGATCCGTTCATCGATTCCACGACGCCGCTGCAAGCCACTTACGATTACTGCACCAACAACGTCCGGATGAATGCGGCCTATGGCACCATGCCGCGAGTTGAACTGCCCGACGGGGTGATCCGAATCACGAGGCCCATCAACTTCACCAGTCCCTTCCGGTTTGCCAGCGGGATGCCCTCCGCGCAGAACGTATCATGGAGCATTGGCGGTCGGGGCATTTACCAGACCCAGATCCTGGTCGCTTTCACCGATCCGGCTGACACCAATTATCCTGCCATTGACATGAGTGGCTGGGCCAATTGCGAGATGGACGGGTTCACCATTTTTGCCCCCTCCAATTACTCCACCAACGCACCGAGGTGCGGGCTCTTGAATGCCCGGATCGGCAAGAATGAGACGAGCGGTTACAATAACTTCTCCCGTCTCCACATTGTCGGCAAGTATGGGACGGCCACCACCATCTCTATTTCGAGCGAGATCTGCAGCTGGAACGACTGCAAGTTTCTCCAGAATGGAGACACCAACGCGCAGTATGCATTCCTGGGCATTGGTTACTTCCTGAATGACCGGATCAAATCCAAGTTTGTCACCCTCTACGACTCGGAGGGGGCAGGCAATGGGCTGAATGTTTTCAAGAACTGCATCTTCCGCAATGAGCGCGGGAATCCACTGCCCCGGGTGCGGGCCGAATTCGCCCAGCACTGGCTCTTCTTCAATCCATTCTTCTATGGCGGGACCGGCGGGATCTGCCTGCAGTTTGACCAGCGATGCGAGGGCGTGACGGTGATGAATGCCCAGCACGAGCACCACCCGGATGATCCGCCGGAACGGTTCATTGAGATCCTCACCCGGCCCTCCACTAACCTCTTCGCCGGCCAGGGGGCCTTCTCCGCGCTGACCGTGATGAACAGTAGCATCGGGAGCATCTACGCGACCAATGGCAGCATCCTCTCCCAGCTTAATTATTTCGGGAACCGTTCCTATTCCAGGGCATGGACCAACGTTAACGATGCCCTGTCCGAGGTTTTCCCGGCACTCGATGTCTACAACCTGTTAGATTCGCGGGTGGCCTATGGCGCCACGATGACGAATTACGCCGAACCCTACCGGGCCACCTTCACGGTCAGGAATGAATCCCGGGACAATGTCTGGCAACTGGCCAGCAACTCGGTGGCCTTCATCGCCAAGGGCGGCAACAGGGATTATCCCAACAAGCGCAACCAGGACGTGATGCCGCTTTACAACCCGTACGAACTGGGAGGGCTGGACTTCGGCGCGGCCACGGATAATGCAACCCACATTGCCACTCCCCTTGTTGCCTCATCGCAGCCGGGAAGCGGTTCCTTCACGATCCAGGCAATCATCACCCTGCCGCCCATCCTGGGGGATGGATTCAGCCACGGCATCTGGAGCCTGGCCCCTTCCACCAACCTGTCCCTGATCGGCACCAATGGCGCGGCCATGATCCAGAGCCAGGGCTCGATCGCATTTGAAACCTACGGGACCACCCTGGCGGATGCGAACCGCTGGACAGTCACCGGCCTTGCAGACCAGTACGCAGGCAGGCGGGTGAAACTCACCTTTGTGCGTGATGCCGGCACCAATGAGGTGCGCACCTATATCAATGGCTACCTGCAGCAGGCGACCAACACCACCTCGGGTGTCCCGCCCCTGTGGTCGCAGAACCTCTTCGGGGCGCAGAACCTGAACCTGGGAGGCCTCCAGACCAGTGCGGTGGACAACTGCTTTAAAGGCACCTTCCACCGATTCACGATGTGGAATACCGGCCTGATGGGTGATGAGGTGATGGACCTGGCCACCTATGGGATGAGGCCCACCGGCCCGCAGCCGGTGATCGACCTGGACTTCTCCGGAGCAGCCGGATCGGGAGGCACCCTGGATCTCTCTGGCCGTGGCCAGGCCGGCACCACTTACGGCAATCCCCGGTTCAAGGGCTTTTACCAGTCGGCAGGATCATCCTCGAGCGGGGGAATCCCCGAGGCACCGAATGACGGAGCGCCCTACATGAGGCAGTCCCTCGGCTGGACCAATGCCAATGCCAGGTTCTCGAATTACGTCCCCCTCGCCGGCGGCCAGATGACTGGCTCACTCACCAACTCGCAGGCCGGGTCCCCTCCTCTCCTGGTCCTCGAACGCCCCGGGGTTTCCGACACCCGCTTCTCCCACGCGGCGGGTGTGCTGACCCTCGACACTGCCCAGGGTGTTCTTCAGTTGCAGAACACCAATGGACTGAACTTGAGCAAAATTGCCCGCATCCAGTCGGGCAACTACCTGGGCACCGGGCCTTCGGTGGCAATGATCCAGTCGGTCAACGGCAGCGGAAATAATGACGTGGACATTGGCGGCAACACATCCGCGGCCGCCGCCACCAGGATCAGGCTGTGGGTTGCCTCAGCCCTGGCCACGGCGGCCGGGACGGAAGCAGTCAGAATCCTCTCCGGCGGAATGTCCCTGGTGAATGGACTGCCATTCTTTTACACGGCGCCAACCAACACCCTCGGATGGATCACTGGATTTGACCTGGACCCGACCGGCACCACCGAGAGGCGGTCCAAGGTGACGACCCTGGCGAACCTGGCCAACCAACTCTCGCCCTTGATCACCAGCAGCGGGGCTCCCCTGAACAGTCCTGCCTTTACCGGGACGCCGACGGTGCCCACTCCACCGGTCCGGGATGAAAGCACCACCATTCCGAATACCGCCTGGGTGGTGGGTGTGACCGGGGGCAAATCTGGATTCAGGAACTGGGATGACCTTCTCAATCCCACCGCCCTTGCGGGTGATTGCGGCGCGGCAGGCTTGGTCAATGGCGGGACCATTACTTTCACGGCGACACCCGAGACGGGAAGGCCTGGGCTGCGGACCCTGCGGACGACCGCCGCGAATCAGTCTCCCCTCTTCGGGTGGTATTCCACGGGCGCAAATCCGACCTTCAAGGGGCCGAGCCTCGGCGGCGCGGACCAGTACATCTTCGAGGCCGCCGTCAAGACTCCAGCCGCCCTGGCCGGCGGGCCTGCTGACCAGTATGCCATCAGGGTCGGGTTCAATGTCCTGAGTACCACGACCAACAACCCAACCGATGGGATCTGGCTGGTTCACAGCACCAACTTTGTCGGTGGGACCACCTGGCACTTCCAGTGCGTCAGCAATTCCGTGGCTGCCACTGCGGTGGATACCGGGGTGAGCGTGGCCGCCAGTACCTGGTACAGGCTGCTTGTCTCTGTGGACGGCACGCAGGCCACTGCCTCCATCAATGGAGCGGTCGTGGCGAACATAGCGGCCAATGGCGTCCCATGGGGCAGGAGCCTGAATGCGGTTGCCAAGTTTGATCGCTACGGGGGGACCACCACCATGGACGCGGTCGTGGACTGGCTGGCCTTCGATTGGAAAGGAGCTGCGAGATGAAATGGATTCCCATTCTCGCCTTGCTCCTCACTGGCTGCTGCCGTGGCGGGTGGACGATCCGCCACACCGAGACGATGAGCTTTGGCCGCACCTGCCAGTGCCCGCAGACAAACCCTGAACCCAAGGAACACCCATGAGCCTTATTACTCTCCTCATCGTCCTGATCGTCTTCGGTGTTTTTCTCTGGTGGTTCAACTCACTGCCGGTTGATCCCAAGGTGAAATGGATCATCAACGGCGTGGTGGTCCTGGTCCTCCTCATCCTGGTCCTCGCCGCCTTCGGAGTGTGGGATGAAGTCCGGGCCGTGAAGGTGCCCAAGCTATGAACCCCTTGAAGGCCGACCATCGGACTCCGTTGGCCCGGGGCCAACTGTTGTTAGCGCCCAGGGTCTACTCGACCGCGGAATACTCCGAACCGGCCTTCGCCAATCCATGAGTATCCTCTGCCAGCGGCTGGAAAGCTCGATCCTGAAGTGGTTCCTTCAGGCCTCAACGCCTGAGACCGGGATCTCCAACCGCTTTGCCCTGGCCACTGAAGCCATCAACATCCAGGCCACGAATTACGGGCTCACCTGGGATTCCGAGTATGGTTCCTTCGCTCTCAACTTCTACACCGGCCTCTCGCAGGTGGAGCAGGTTTTCCCGGCGGTCACCATCAGCTGCGTCGAGACCCAGGTTGAACCGGCGGCCCCCCAGGTGCGGACCTGCATGGCCAATATCTCCCTTCATTATCCGGCGGATGATTCCGTGGAGCTGGGCAGCATATCCCGGGCGATGCATGGGGTTGGCTCCTGGCTTGAGAGTGAGATTTACAGCCGGCCTGAATTCCGCGACGGGATCGAGAAGGCCGACCACACCCTCATCGTTTCGGGTGTTCTTCATGGATCAACCTCGAGGGGCTTGGACGAGGCCAGCCGCCGCCGGTGGATTCAGTACCAGGTAAGCGTCCAGGCAGCCCTGGGCCCATTCATTTAAAAAAAGAAAGACGCACATCTATGCCCTCAACCGACATCCAACAAGGTTCGCTCGCTCTGCTTTTTGGCGCCCCCTCCCTGACCATGGCCCTCAATGGCGGGGATTCCAACAGCGCCAACGGAGGCCAGACCCTGACCTTTGCGGGAATGGTCCTGACCGAGGTCGCGGCGACGCGCACGGCCAAGACCATCGAGACCCAGAATGCAGGCGGCGTGACTGTAAACATCACCACCTATGATGCGGGCGATGAAGTCACCCTGACCATCAAGCCAGCCGGACCCAGCCGAGCCGGGGCCAAGGCCATCAACGATTATTTCCCCCGGCCGGGTGGATATGCCGCCCTGATTGATGCAGCCGACATCTCCTACCTGGACAATGCAGGATGGACTCCCAGGAGGGGTGGCATCAGTGCGGCCACCACCGTGGGTCAGGTTCCCCCGGAAGGGCTGGCCTACGGAATCAAGGCCGCCAGCAAGGCGACCAGCTCCACCGGCAACGTGCTCTGGACCATCACCCTCATGCGGATGGAAGGGATCATCTCCTGGGTTCCCCTCGCGTGACCGCCGCGGAGATCCATGCACGAACCCTCGGTGTCATGCGGTTCCGGATTCTGGGTCTGGACCTCTTGCCCCTGACGCTCGGCCATCTCCGCATTCTGGAATCCCTGGATTGCTATGAGGCGCGCGACCCCGGGGAACTCGGGCTGGCCTGCATCGTCTGCTCGAGGCCGGCCGCACGGGTCTTGCCGTTTCTCAAGTCCCGGCTCCTCCCGTTCCGGCTTCTGGTCTGGCGACTAATTCTTGGACGGTGGGACTTCGCCGAAAAGCACCAGGCTTGGTCAGATTACCTGCGCTTCAACCAAGAGATCCCGGAGACCCTGCGGGAGATGGATGGCACCATGCCCGAGTGTCATGTCCCGGCCCACCAGATGATTCGCTCCCGGCTGATGTCCGACCTGAATGTGGATTACCGGGACATCGATAATTACCCGGTCCTGCAGGCCTTGTGGGATCTTCTGGCCACGGATGTCCGGCATCGCCGGGTGACAATGCTCGACAAGACGGCGAGTGACATCGAGGAGGAGATGAACCGGATCGACTGGGCGCGGGTGCAGAAAGTGGGCGAGGCCTTGTTTAACAAGCGGCAGCACGGAAGTCCGGATCCGCAGAAGCAATGATCAGCCTCATCTACAAAATCATGGGGGACATCAACCCCCTCAAGACGGCCCTCACCAAGGACGCGCCGGCCGCCGCGGCCAAGGGAGGATCAGAGACGGGCAAGTTCTTCGGGGCGCAATTCAAGGGAGCTGTCCTGAAGTACATCGGAGCCGGCGCCATCCTGGGCACGATCACGAAGCTCGCCAGCGATGCCGCGCGGATCGTCAAGGACGCCGCGCAAGCGAATGTCGGAGTGGAGGCTGTTCAGGAGCTGCAAAAAGCCGCGGAGAAAACCGGCCTTTCCCTGGATGAGCTGAAAGAGAAAGCCATGGCAGCGCCGAAGGAATTTGCCGCGCTCATGAAGTCCATCCGCGAGGCCGGGGGCATCCTCAGCAAGGAGGACGTGGAGAATTTCGCCAAACTCGACGAGATGATGAGCAGGATCAAAAGCAAGGCCGCGAGCTTTTTTGTGTCCCTCTATAAGGCTGGGGAATTCATAAATTGGGGAAGGGACATGGGCCCACGGGGAACGCCCGAAATGGAGCGCGTTTTTCGCCAACGGCAGGGCCTGCCGCCGGACGAAGGAGAAGAGGGTGCAAAGACCCCGGCGCAAGTCTTCAGGGATGCGGTTGCCCGCAGGGAAGCCGGGCGCAAAGCCTTAGCAGAGGACCTGAAGTCAGTTGCTGGTCTCGTGCAATTCGGGCTGGGCGTCGGCAAGGAGACCGCTACCGGCGCGGGACTCATTTCAAAATCTGCCGGGGGGGCCAAGTCCATCGACGACGTCGTGAAGGCCATTCAGGACGTCGACAAAACCTTAAAAAAAGAACTCTGACTGGCGATGATTGAACAGGGAACACGCGGCGACGCGAACAGGATCGTCTGGCAGGAACCGTCCTACGAATTGACCGCATCCGGCGGACTCAAGAAGACCATCACCGGCAGTGGCAATCATGCGGACTGCCAAGCCCTGATCGATCCCCTCGGGCAGGACGGATGGGATGTTACTGTCACGCCGATAGCTGGCGGACCGAGATCGACCATCACGGCAAATATCATTTCGTGCATTGCCGCGATTGGGTCGACTCCGGGAATTGGCAGCGGAGGGAATCCCGAGATCAGCATTCAGGTTACCTGGGAGGTGGATAACCAGTTCAGCTACGTCGACGCTGCTGACTCGACCGCGTTCAAGCGATATCTCAACAACTTCACGACCGGCACGGCGCAGATTGTTGTATCCCTCCGAATCCATGAGGCAGCGAAGGAGATGGCCACGAAGTTCACGCACGTTCTTTATGACGGCTTGCCCAATGCTACGGAGAAAGGCTTCGCGTATGACATCGCCGCGGGAGCGAGCGTTCTCCAGAACCAGCCAGTCTTGCGAAGGACTGCGGTCTATCCGCGAACTTCGACGACTCGTTACCCGGACTGGGATAATGCCGGCTACGTTTTTACCACCGCACAGCTGGACGCGTACACCGATGCGCCCAATGCCATCCTTGGGACGCTCCCAGCTGATGCAACCTGGTTAATGATCCCAGATACGCTCGTTTACGAGTCCGACGGTCGTGTGACGATCTCAGGCCATTGGCTCTTTGGACTTTATCCGGTTCACCAAAACCCGCCCAAAATATGATCGATCCTCCAATGCCGCCCGAAAGCCGCGGGACCGGACGCATTGCGCGTCAATTGCGCGCCCTGCGGCGCACTACCCGCCGAAACGCGCTCAATGGTCCCGGCGTCATACGCGGTCCGCTCGGCACTACGATTCGAGCGCCGCGCAGTAATCCATTCGCAGCTTCCGTGGGTGGCTCTGACACATGGGCCTGACTGCATCGGTCCCCTTCATTGGGCGCGGCACCCAACCAACGGCCGCCGCCGTTGAAAGCCTGACCGCGGCGCTCGATGAGGTTCTCGCGCGGCGATTCAACCGCCGGACCTGGCTGGTGTTCTCGAGCGGAACTTCGCCGGATATTCCTCTCGGGACCGAGTTCCTCTTTGGCACCGCCTCGAATCTTCGAACCTCCGCCACCGCCTACGACTTCACCGACGAGACTCCGCCAGCGCCAGTCGGCGGCCAGGTGGTGAGCCATGACGAATCCACGAAAGTGGTCTGGGTCACTGGCTACGCCGCCATCCGAACACTGAACCGGCAGCACACCCTCTACACGCCCACTGGTGGCGTGGAGGCAGACTATTGGTTCGGCTATAGCCGGCCCGAACGGTGGGAGCCCCTCGCCCTGGCTGATATCCTGGTCGAGAATTACACCGAGACGGCCGAGACCACCCCGAGCAATACGGTATTCAACTTGAGGAACACCTGGGACCGGTTCGGGTGCGTGCGAATTCACAACGGGAACCGGTTCTCGCTCGATGTTTTTAATACCCGCAGTGGCGGCCCAACCGACCAGTGGACGATTCCTCCCTACGGCGTTCTCACCGGGCGCCGCGACGCGCCGACCGGGCGATGGACCTTCGACCGGTACTACCTCCCGCACACGCATAGTGGCGACGAGATGCGATACGGGGCACCAGCGCCAGGTCAGGCAGCGGCCAGCCTCGAGGTCTCCGAGTACCTGGTCCGGCAGATTGGCACGAACACCTGGGCCCGGGTTCGGCCATCCGTCGGGACTGATTCCAGCGAAGCGGACATGGCCTTCTACACCGGGCACCTGCCGGTCGACTCGGACAAATTCGTCGACTGGATGCTTCACCGCGGACAGCTTTTGTCCGTAGTCCTGGACAAGCGCGGAGCCGGGACCGTGACTATCACGCCGCTCCTCTGGCAGGGGATTGATAGCATCCCGGATCCGGCCTGGAGCGGGCAAGTGGACGTGACGATTGACGGTGGCTTTCTCGAGTTCACTTCAGCGGTCGCGCCCCCGGCCGGCGCCACGGACGCGGACTGGGAACATGACCTGATCCCGGTCTCCTCCAACCTGACGCAGGGCATGGTCCTGGGACTCAGGCCGGGCATCTATGCGACTACCCTGTCCCTCTTTACTCCCCCCTTCTTGTCGGGCCCCATTCCACTCGGGGCGCTGGCGCCGGAATCCTCCGGTTCAGCTCATGGGTCGAGGCCCGATCTCGTAGGCGGCGGCGACGTCCTGTTCGCCTTCACGGTGCAGGGCATGGGGGCAAACGTCGGGAGCTGGGATAGCTGGACTGCAACGGTGGGAGCCACGCTTCCGAACGTCGCCGCGGGCGCAGGCTACGACAGCCTGGTGCCGGTCTCATTCAAGACCCTGGGCGGCCTGGTCAAGAGCACTACCACGATCGTTGACCCGAACGATGCATGGGGGGTGGCCTCCTTCTCGTCGGATCTCCTCATCCGCGCCACCGTGGCAGGGACCAGTCCCCTCGAGTGGCTTCATGCCGAGGGCTTCAGTTACTCGGGCACCAGGCACGGCTGGGTGGCTCGCGTGCCCCGCCGACACATGCTCGGTGGCGCCTTGGCAGGCGGGGTCGCAGTCCATGACAACCATCCTTGGGACACGGCCACCCTGGGCACACCGGACGGGCTCGGACTGGCTCTCGGCTGGACGCCTGGCACGATCGAAACTTCGGGCGTCCAGATCGAGGGCTCGGATGTCACGCCAAGCGACACGGCTCTCGGCCGGCCTGTCTACCTGCCCACTGACCCGCTCGATTACATCCTCGAGAACATCGCCACACCCGGCTGGTGGAAGGCCAACCGGGATGCGGCACTCGGAATGCCCGAGGCGGCCAAGCTTCGCTCGATGCGGCTGGCGCGCACCGCGGAGCATTACAACGATTTGGCGCAAGTCGTCTCCCTCGTGCAATGGGTCGCCCGTGTCGACATCCGCGACCTGCACAAGGACCCACTGCCTCCCAATCCCGAGTACCCGTTCAACTTCGCCGGCGAGGCGCCCTTCGCCGTTCCCCTGGGCTGGGCTTACGGGCGCTACGATGGAGACGGTGCCCTCGCGGCCTGGTGCACCACGTGGGGCGTCACGCCTCAGTCGACCCTGCCGGCCCTGGCCTCACTGCGGGCGGTCACTCGGAATCGATGGGGGCAAGTCTGGGAGACTCGCCCGGGTGGAGGTTCCAATCCCATGCCGTGGGGCAAGGCCACATGGAAGGTCCTCCTCACCCCGTTCAGCGTGTTCTCACCGGGCGAGGCGATCACCACGGTCAACGGCTACCCGTTCTCGAGCTGGAAGGCCTTCAGGGCGTCGGAATCCAGGCTCCTCTTCGGCGGCGCCGGGGCCGACACGAATTATCGGTGGGTCGCCGCGACCATGTTACATAACACCTTCGATCTCCTCGGAGTCGACAGCCCGCCTGTCCCAGTCGGCGAACCGTTCGAGCCCAAGATCACAGACCCAGCCGACGGCCCGCCCATCATCGAGGGTGAGATTTTCGGCGCGGCTGAGAACGGCCGAGACGACCGTGGCGATGCCCAGCAGGCCTATAGGGACACAAACACCGGGGACGACTCCAATGCCTGGGTGCGGACCCTGCCGCAGTTTGGCGCCTTCCGCCTCCTGACCCCCACGGGCACGGCTTCGATGCGGTTCGGCTCGTTAAACGAGATGACCGACCACACCACGACCGATCCCGAAGACTCGAGTTCCCAACTCCTGACCAACCAGGTCATGGTCTGGGAGATCAACGAAGGAGCCGGGGTTCCGCTCCTCGGGAAGTACTCGGCGCGCGGCAACCCACCGCTGGACGCCGATGGCGGAGTCCCGATCTGGCCCGAGGTGGCAGGCTTCAAGGCACCCTTCAAGGTCCTCGTGGTCGGCACCGGGATGCCGGCGCATTACGCCGTCTGGGACGACCGCGACCGACCCGGCCAACGCTCGGCCGACGATCCGACCAGGTGGCAGGAGCCCTACCATTTCACGGCGCCAGGCATCGTCGATGCGGGTCAACTCTTCACGACGGCGAACCCATCGGCCATGCAGATGAGGACGGCCGTGGCCGCGGCCGGGACCGTGATCACCCCGGCGTGGTTGCAGGCGCAGGGCTGGCCCGTCTCAACCGCCTACCACGTCCAGTGGATGCGCCTCGGGAATCAGAACGTGAGCGGGTTCCTCAACGATCTTTGAGGTCCATCTTCCTGGCCTCCTGCTCATCTCGAAATTGGCGGATCGCCTGCTCGCGGCGTGCGGCGGCCTCGGCGCGTTTTGCCTCGGCGATTGTCGCGGCGGTTTCTGCAGTGATCGGGTCCCATGCGCTCCCGCGAAGGAATTGCTCCTGCTCGTTTAGTTCCTTTTGGAGCGCAGCCCGTACGACCGAATCGGTGGCTGGCACGCCCGTCTCATACACACGCACGGTTTTCTTGGCGCCGAGGATTGTCGTGTACTCCTGCTTCTTGCCGGTGGAATGAGCCCAGCGGCAGAATTTGTCGCCGTCGATTTTGGTGTCCACAAATTGCACGCGGACGATCAGATGCTGTTCCAAGTTTTTGTCGTAGACCAGAAGGACCCCGTCGGACATGACCTGCGTTACCTCTCCGTCGATCACGATCCAGCTCTGGTCCTCGGAAATCACCGATGGTCGACCGTCGATAATGCGCACGGGGAATGCGGTTATGGTTCGGTTCGTCGACAAGTTCAGCGCCTCCCAATAGCCGTTGGTCCGGTAATACCACGGCTTGTCGTTCGGCCAGGTCCGAACGAGCGGCTGAGTTTTTGGACGGTCGCCGGTTGTCCCCGCCCACCGCAAAGCCGGATCCGGCCGCGGGGTGGGCGTCGTGGGGATTGTGAAGCGGTGTACCCCTGCTGCTGAGATGAAGCTGAGGAGGCAAACCGCGGCGCCCAGGATCGTGCGTTTCATTGAGCGGGCAGACTGCCACCGCTCACTGCTTCACGGAACTCGGGCAATCGCCTCGATCTTTTGTAGGGTGTTCACCTGACGCCGGGCCAGCTGCTGGTCCGAGGAATTCAGTGGACTATCCAGTGGACTAAAACCGGTTTGACCGCTTCTCATGAATCGTCGTAAGTCGTTGTAGTTGTTGGCGCGCCCGGCGTGACTCGAACACGCGACCGGCTGCTTAGAAGGCACATTTGGCCGTGTTGCGCCTGCGGCCAAAAAGGGACAAGTCACTACAAGTCCGTCACTTGTGAGTTTCTCGTCCGCGACCGTCCGCATGCGTTTAGTCCACTTACTGGACTATGTAGTGGACTATGACCGACCGGCTGCTTCAGCAAGCATCTGGTCGATTCCCGTTTCATTGAGGCAATCCCGGCCATTGGAGAGGCGGGCGGTCGCACAGGGCGGCGTAGGAATCCCAGGCGTGGACGGCCGCCAGCATCCGCGTCTGCCAGCCCGCCTCAGCGAAGTGGAACTGCACCGGGGCAGGCTCACCGGGCCCGCTCGGGAGGACTTGCTGGTTGAAGGCGTAATCCAAGATGAACGACGCCTGCGAGTAATGGCGGCTGGCCGTCATCAGCATCCAGCCGTTGTCGTCCGGGTCGGGCTGGTTGCGGTGAAAGGAGAGGAAGGCCGGGGTCGGGCCTTTACGCCCATCCGCGAGAATCACGCGGGATGTTCCATCGCGGTGCATTTCCTCGGTGGCCATCGAAAATAACGACGCGATGAAGGCTCCCGCGTGGTCCCGTTTGTCTCCGTCGAGGTCGATGAGTTGCAGGATGCTCCCATCGGGAAAGTGATGAGTTCGGTTGTGGTCCTTCATCTCCCTGTCTTCAGGTTGGTGAGTTCACTGCCGGGGACTGCCCTTGGGTTCCGGATTCCCCTCTCGATGTACCGCCGAACGCTGGCGACGTTAACCAGGACAAAATCGTGTTTGGCTCCCGGCCTGCGATGGCGGCTCAAGGTGATCGTGCCGTCCTCACCAAGCTCGTATTGTTTGGCGCGAGAAATTCCAAACGCCCTTTCAATGCGGGTCGTCCGTGTCCATTCGATGCCCACAAGCGAATCGTTCCCGCCATGATCTTTCTTCTGATTCACTTGCGGTCCTCCCAGAAGGCCGGGTTGCCGTCGGTGGGCCGCCAGACGAGATCCGGCCCGCCCCGCCAACCGGGCGGCACCTGGCCGTACGTCGTCGCAATGAGAGAGGCGGTCTTGTCGCCGATCTCGGCCGCGATCTGACCTTCGCTGATCCCCATGCTGCGGCGAACCGTCACGAAGTAGGCGCGCAGTCCGTGGGCCGTCCGGTCTCCCACCCCGATGGCATCCGAAATGCGGGCCAGCGCATGGGTCAAGCTCGTCAGGTCGACCGGCTGCCGCGGGTCTGCGGGGCTGGGAAAGTACCAGGGCGACTTTTGGAGTTCGGGGCGCGAGGCCTTCCACCGGCGATGTCCCTCGATACACTCGCGAAGGTCTTTGTGTAGCACGACGAACGGGTTGACACCGCTCTTGCTACGCTCAATCCAAAGCCAATCCCCCTCGATGAACCCTGCCTTCCGCGAGCCAGCATCCACCCGCATTCGGAGGATTTCATTTGTCCGGCAGCCCGTCAGCGCGGAGAAGAGAAGTTGCCATGCCAGTACCTCGCCGCGCGATTCCTCGGCGAGAGTCCGCGCCAGGAGGTGGAGTTCGTTGCCCGAAGCCGGCGCGCAGTCTCGTGCGTGGCGGGCCTGCGAGATCCGGTAATACCGTGGCCGACCGTGCTGGATCGGGTTCCCCCGGATCATGCCGCAGCGTCTCGCGTAGTTGAGGGCGTTGGAGAGCGTCTGAATCTCGCGGTCGACAGTGCGGGCACCGTCGCGACCGCCCTCGGACAATTCCGCGCGTCGCTGGTCGGCATAGCGGTCCAGTGTCCCAGCCTCGAGATGCTCCGTCGCCACGGTGCCGATGAGTCGATTCAGGTCGCCCGTATGGCGTTCCTCCCCGGCCCTTGCCTTCCCGGATCGCGAGACACGGTGCCGATCCGGGTATCCCGCTTGCGCGTAGGCGTCCAGAACTTCGCCCAGCGTCTGTCCCCCGGCGTATGGGTTCTTCGCCAGGCCAAGCGTGCTCCGCGCCTGGTCGCTTCGCCGGGAAGCTAGCTCTTCCCGCGCTTCCTTTTGCGTCCTGGCTCCGAGCTTGCGCCAGGTGCGTCTTCCCCCGACCCAGGGGCGTTCGTACCAAGCGCCGGTTGTATTGTTTTTGTAGAGGCCCCCTCCGACGGATTCGAAGACGGGAATGGTATCTCGAGCACCCTTCTGCGCTTGGTCTCCGCGATCCCGACCCGAATCATCCAGTTTGCGACCTTGGTCTCGTCCAGAAAGCTCTCTGCCGCCATTCGGGTCAGCTCCTTTGCCAAGTCTGGTTGAATTCGGATTTGCATCACCGGCGATCTCCGCCGGGCATTCTGTGTATTTCTCCTCACAACTTCTCACGTGTTTCTTGTTGCCCGTTTTTTCACCAATTTGCTAATTAAATTTTTATGAAGCCCCAAGGAGGCTCGGGAGTCGCCGGCCCGCGTAAGGAGTGGAAGGGCGACAAATGGCTAAACATCAGGGTCAGCGAGGAATTCAAGATTGGCTTTGAGGAGATCGCCCATTCGGGCGGCGTTTCGGTCTCCGACCTCGGCCGTCATGCGTGCGAGGACCTTATTAGGAGGGGAAAGGAAGATGGGAAACTCCAGGTGCGGATGGGAAAAGGGACGCTGACGATTGACATGGGAAAGCCCAACGGAAAGGCCGCATGAACGATTCGCCTTCCCCCTGGATGACGGTGAGCGAGGCCGCTGCATACCTGCGCTGTTCAGTGAGGGAGATTCACCGGCGGATGGGCGAGGGCCGGCTGCAGCGGCATTACGACGGCACCCGGCTGCTGGTCCTGCGCGAGCAGATTGCCGCCTGCGTCCAGGTCGCCAGTGCGCCCAAGCGCAAGCGCGGTCGCCCCATCACCCGCCGTGAACCTGTGATCCTGCTCTCATGACTCCCGAGCAGAGGTCGAGAATAGCCGAGGCCGCCAGGGCGCGCTGGTCCTTGCGCGCCGGTCGCGGTCGCCGTCGCCGCATCCCGCCTGCCGGCGGCCGGGGCGCCGATGGAAAGCCGTTCCACATCGGATCCAAGCCGCCGGCGCCCATTGATTCTGCCGGGGATGATTCCGGGCGCTCCGCACCGCCTGCCCCGACACGTCCTCCCACTGGTTCGCCTGACGGCCCCCAATAAAGGACGGCCCAGTTGCGGCTGGCGGGAGGACGACACCCCCGACCTTCGGAAAACAGAAAACCTCTATGTCTCTCGAACCGATTCGCGCCGGTGGGCTGGGCTGGTACGTGGAGCAGATTTCCCGGACCGAGTCCCGCGGTTTGTTCAATGTCAGCGGTCTCCGCGCCTCGATTGTCTCGATGAGCGTCGAGGTGGTGTTCCGCTCAAACGATAACCGCAACATCGAGGTCAGCTTTTCGAAGGGTGGTTGGACCCCCGGATCCGAGTTCCCAGCCGCCATGTGGCTCTCCGCTCTCGAAGTGGCCCACGAACTCATTGAACGGATCGCACCCATGCGGGGAGTCGCCGCGCCAACCTCACAACCGAAATCCCAATGACCTCCATCGAACCTCCCAAGCGAACCACTGCGGTCACTCCACCCAAGGCCAAGCCATCGGTCCTCGACCTCATGGCCTCCCAGTACAACGTCGACCGCGCCAAGCTCCTCGAGACGCTCAAGGAGACGGCCTTCAAGGGTGCAACTGAGCCGCAGCTCATTGCCCTCTGCGTCGTCGCGGGCCAGTACAACCTCAACCCATTCCTCAAGGAGATCTACGCTTTCCCCGCGAAGGGTGGCGGCATCGTGCCCGTCGTCGGCGTGGACGGCTGGATAAAGATGACGAATGCCGCGCCGGGGTTCGACGGCATCACCTTCGCGTTCGCCGGCGAGGGTGACGACCTCGAGTGCACTGCAACAATCCACATAAAGGGCCGGAGTCACCCGGTACAGGTGACCGAGTACCTTTCCGAGTGCCACCGCAACACCGACCCGTGGAACACCTGCCCGAGGCGGATGCTCAGGCACAAGGCGCTCATCCAATGTGCCCGTGTCGCCTTCGGCTTCTCCGGAATCCACGACCCCGATGAAGCGGGAGAGATTGTCGACATCCAGGCCGAAGTGACGCCCGTGCCTGAGAAGAGGCCGGCTGCCTTGCCCGCGAAAGTGGATCCTGACATCGAGCCAGCGACTCCCCAGCAGGCCCTGGCCGGACTCATCCTTAGCAACGGCTTCGATTTCGAAACGTTCCGCGAGTGGGGTCGGCAGAGTGGGAACCTCAAGGACGCGGACTCCCTGGGTTCCTTTGACGACCTGTCCCCCGACGATGCCAAGCGGTGGCAGATCGCAGGCAAAGGGTTGCTCCTCCAACTCAAGAACATCACCGCCGCACGCGCATGAACACCGACATTGTTCCATTCCGGGTCGCCGGGGAAATGGTCGAGATCCACCCGGACGCAGAGGCACTTCGCGACTGGGCGCTTACCGTTGGCGCCCTCATCGGGAGGGTCAGCGACGAGGCCTCCAATGCCGAGGCGACTGAAGCCATGCGCGGCATCAAGGAGGTCCTGAATTCCGCCGAGGCGGCTCGCAAAAAGATCAAGGAGCCCATCCTTGACCTCGGGCGAAGGGTCGATGCGGCCGCGAAGAAGTTCAGCGAACCTCTGGATGCCGAATTCAAGCGCCTCCAGCGCATCACCGCGGACTATCAGACGGAGCAGATCGCGAGGATGCGGGAGATCGAGGACGCCCGGCGCCGCGAGGCCGAGCGCCTCGAACGCGAACGCCAGGAAGCCGAGCGCAAACTGCGCGAGGAGGAGGAACGCAAGCTCGCCGAGGCCCGCAGGAAGGCCGAGGAGGAGATGCGGGCTGCCAGGACGGAGGCCGCACGCAAGGCTGCCGAGGAACGTGCCAGGGCAGAGAAGGAACGCATCGAGCGCGAGGCTGCGGAGCGGTTGAAGGTCGAGGCCGAGCGTGCCGAGCAGGCGCAGCAGATGCTCCCTCCGCCGGCGGCGCCGGTGCGAGCCGAAGGGCAGACCGCGAAGGCTGTCTGGAAGTTCGAGGTCGTTAACCCGTTCGACCTGGTCCGCGTGAATCCAGGATTCGTCGAGATCACTCCGCGCAGGGACGAGATCAACCGCGCGATCGCGGCCATCGTCGCCACCGGCGCCGAACCGAAGATTCCGGGATTGCGGATCTGGGAAGAGGTCGCCGTCAGCGTGCGCGCCGGCCGCATCGGCAGTGGGAAACTGATCGAAGTCTAACCCCCAACACGCCGTGCATTTGAAAGTGAGAATCAATCCTTTCGCCTCGGCCAAGCCCAGGACTCCGGCCGAGTGGCAGGAGTGCGTGGACGAATCCATCGAGGTCCTCCGGCTGCAACTCGCCTACAAGTGGCGCCTCGTCGACCACAAGGGCCGGCCGAACGTCGAGCGGTGCGAGAAGCTCATCGACGAGGCCAAGCAGCGTTTCGGAATCACGCCGCGCAACGCCGGTGGAAGGAAAGGAAGATAATGAAGAGTGAATTGGAAACCCTCTTCGCTGGCTACGCGGCGATAACGACATGAACCCTGACCTCCAAGCGATCCTCATGAACCCCGACCTCAAAGCGAAATGGGATGAAGCCGCACGCACGGGCAACGCAATTCCGGTCGGCGACGTGGTTGTCTGTGACGTCTGCAATGCCGATTACACCGAGAGCCAGGCAACCGGCGGATTCATCTTTGGTTCCTACGCCTATTGTCCTCGGTGCGCGCGGAGTCATCTGGAGAAAATTCGCGAGTACGGCGAGGAGCATCTAATCCGCGCCCGCGCTGAACCTGGCGAGGCATTCGCTGATTTCGTGCGCCGGTACCGTGGCCCGCATGCCTTCATCCGAATTCACGGAGAGCATCGATGAGCCGGGGTGCTGCAGGCAGACAATCCGTCGGGGACGTGACGACGATCCCTACTTCCTGGTGCCCCGTCTGCGAATACAAGATGGACAGGGCGACTCATTCGGGCAAGGAGCCGGCGGAACCCAGTCCCGGTGACCTTTCGATCTGCATCAACTGCGGTGCTGTTCTTTCCTTCAATGACATTCTGGTGTTGCAACGCGCGTCTGGAGATGTGCTGGCCAAACTCGACAACGACGCGCGCAAACGATTGTTCCTGTCCGTCGTCTTCATTCGTGAGCGGGGGCGCTTGCAATGAATGAACCCGAAGCGACCAGCCGCGATTGACCCATGAGGCCGGAGCCGAACAAGAGACTCGACCAGTATCGGCGGTCCCATCCGGACTATCCGGACACTGCCGCCGGCGTGAATCACGGAATCTTCCGCATCGGGGATCTCAAGGTGATCTCCTCCGGCACCAACCCCGGGGGGCCGTTATACGGCGAGGAAATCTGGCAGTGGGAGCACGTCTCGGTATCTGCCCGGCACCGGTGCCCCACCTTGGAAGAGATGTGCAAGGTCAAGGACTTGTTCTGGGGCGAGGAGGAGACCGTGGTCCAATTCCACCCGGCCAAGAGTAAGTACGTCAACCACCACCCGCATTGCCTGCATCTGTGGAAACAGGTCGGCCTAGAAATGAATCTACCGCCGAAGGAGACGCTCGCATGAACGCTTCCGAATTCGGCATCCAAGCCCAGGTCACTTGCGTGCGGCGTGAGTTATCTTACCGCCGCTTCGTTTATCCCAAGCGCATCGCTGCCGGGAAGACCACGACAACGGAGGCCGAACGCGAAATCGCCTGCATGGAGGCGATCCTCGTTACACTCACAAAGCTTCTTACCGAGGAAAAGACACGCCAGGAACTGCCCTTATTTGGTGACCTCAAACAGCCATGAAAAAGAACGAACACGAGAAGCTCGTCGAAGTTGCCGTTGAGCACTTCATCGCGCTGATGCGCGAGAGCCGGGAAAAGATCGACACGGCGATTGAAAGCATCCTGGACGAAGCGGCTGCCCACGAAACCGATCCCACGCTCAAGGTGGGCTTCTCAATCTCCCTGGACCTCGACAAGCACCAGGCGGAATTCACGCTGGCTTTTGGCCTTCGCCACAAGCTCACCAGCGATGCCGAAATCCCCGACCCGGACCAGGGCGAACTTGTCGGCATCGATGGCGAGAGCGTCACGGGCAAGCTCAAGCCGAAGCGCCGCGCCGCGAACAACTGAGCCTGTGTTCCTCAAAAACTACACCAGCGAGGTTCCGGCCCTCCGTTCTGTCGCGCGAATGGAGGAAATCCTCATTAAAGCCGGGGTGCAGTCGATCGTGAAGGAGTACGGTCCCGCGGCCGAGGTCGCGGCGATCATGTTCCGCATCGACCTGAACGGCCGCGCCATCACGGTACGGCTCCCGGCCGACAAAGCGCGTTGCCAGGATGCCCTGTGGAAGGATTACGTTGGTAAAGACCGGGTCAGTCACGACGGGCAATACGTCCTCAATCATCGCAAGCCCAAGCGCCGCGCGGCCTTTGCCGAACAGGCGGAGCGCACGGCGTGGAAGCTTGTCCTCGATTGGGTGGAAGTGCAGATCTCCATGATTGCCCTGCAACAGGCCGAAATAACCCAGGTCTTCCTCCCCTATATCTGGGACGAATCCCGACGGGTTACCTTCTTTGACCAGGTCAAAGCGGAACGTTTCGCCGCCCTGCCGGCACCGGAAGCGGTTCCGGCCTGATAAACTCAACTGAAACCTATCTCCCCATGTCCCTGAAGCTTCCCTATCTCGAGCCTACTGGCGGTCCTTTGTACTGGATGAACGAACAGGGCCCACTCAAGGCCGCCGTCCAGCGATACCTGAAACAAGAAGAACTGCGCCCGGGCGAATTCGACCTGGTGCGCGATTACTGCGTTTACTGGGCGAAGGCGCCGGCGTGGCGCGTCCCGGATTCTGACAAATACCAGGAGGCCGTTCAGAATCTTGAGCAGGCAACCACGCTGGAGGCCCTGGAGAAGTCAATTCGTTGGCTCCTCGACTTTGGGATCGATCCTTTCTGACACCTGCCTGCAATGCCCGAGCCGGTCGTCAGCTTCTGGGTTCCGGGGCGCGCGAAAACACAGGGGAGCAAGACAGCAGGGCTGGTGCGCACACGCGATGGCAGGGTCATACCCACCATGCGCGAAAGCGGCGGCGCCGAATGGCGTGCTTGGCGATCGCAGGTTCGCGACGCTGCGATCGCCGCCTTCGGTGATTTCCGCGCCCCGCTCGACGGGCCGATCTCGATTGCCCTGACCTTTTTCTTCGTTCGGCCGAAGGGGCACTTCGGCACGGGCTGCAATTCCGAACGACTGAAGGCCGACGCCCCCACCCATCCCTGGGGTTGCCGGGACGACATCGACAAGCTCGCCCGCGCAGTCAACGACAGCCTGGCAACGGTCGTCTTTGGCGACGACGGGCAGATCGTGAGCGCCTACCTGGCGAAGCGGTTCGGCCCGACCTACGGCCTCCAGATCCAGGTCTTCGCCGAACCGGAGGCCGTGCTTGCGCTGCCAGATGCCAAACAGCTCGCCTTGCTGTGAGCCAGCCTCTCACTGGAATCGTCCGACGACGCTGGTCCGATCTTCCTAGGACCGAGTACGCGCTCATCCTATCCCTGGCGGACATGGTCGATTCGAGCACGCGGCAATGGCGCACGACGTGGGAGGATTTATCCCGGCGATCCCGATGGCCACTGCGTACAGTAACTCACGCAGGGTACCGACTCAGAGATGCTCGCTGGATCCAAATCCAGTCTACAGGCAGAGGAATCGTCATAACGCTTACCCCCGAATCAGGGGTTTCCATTAAGCAGTCTGGTCGGCAACCCATTGCCGATCAGAAAGGCAACCCATTGCCGACCAGATCGGCAACCCGCGGCCTACCAGATCGGCAACCCACTGCCGATATTGACAGCCCCCCTCATACTCCCCCTCGGGCGAACGCCCCTTCACGCCCTTTCTCCGGTAACGCGAAGGGTAAAATGTGTGTGAGCACACCTAACCTGGGCAATGGGCCGGGCACACACACACCGGCCGTGCCGGAGGGGAAAAAGCGAATACCCGCCGTTCTCGAAGTCCCGACCTTTGAACCGCTCGACACCCGCATGGCTCCCAGGCTCCGACGGCGTTATGCCGACCAGGTCGAGGCCATCCTCAAATCCAAGCTCGTCGCCATCGATAACCACGTTCTTCGCAATGGCGGGGACAGCGCCTTGTCAGAAGCCGCCTCGACAGCCATTCGGGAGCACCTCGCAGCCGTGAAGGCCTGGGCCGTTGGCATCCGACCCAAGGCGTGACGTTATCCCGGCCTGCCCCAATACAATCACCCATGCCTAAAGCACCCAAAGAATACCTTGGCGACAGCGTCTACGTCTCGTTCGACGGGATGGTGTACACGCTCACCACCGACGACGGTCTCGGCCCCACGAACACGATTCATCTCGAGCCGGCGATCGTGAACGCCTTCCTCGATTTCAAGCAGCGCATGGAGGCGCAGCAAGGCGAAGCCCCGAATGAACCGCCGGATCCGTCATGAACGCGCGGTATATCCTGAATGCGGACGGCAAACCCGTCTCCGAGCCTGACC
>Ga0105242_10000485_pt1 | contig 31627 bp, 30 predicted proteins | sample KBSM24metaG_FD_81521 | JGI IMG/M metagenome (GOLD analysis project Ga0105242, IMG submission 81521) | Miscanthus rhizosphere microbial communities from Kellogg Biological Station, Michigan, USA - KBS M2-4 metaG | ecosystem: Host-associated > Plants > Roots > Rhizosphere > Soil | place...
CGACGATCATCACCGACTCCATCAGGCTGAAGGACTCGGGCGAGACGAAGCCCTGGAACGCGCCGAACATGCTGCCCGCCACGCCGCCGAACGAAGCGCCCATGCCGAAGGCCAGCAGCTTCATGTTGCGGGTGTTGATGCCCATGGCCTTGGCGGCGATCTCGTCTTCGCGGATGGCCATCCAGGCGCGGCCGATGCGCGAATCCTGCAGGCGATAGCAGATCGCCACGCTCGCGATGACCAGCACCAGGAAGAGGTAGTAGTAGAGCGTGACGGAGTTGATGTCGTAGCCGAACAGCTCCAGCCGCTTCCCCAGGTCGAGCCCGAAGATCTTGACCGAATCGATCTGGCCGATGCCCTTGGGGCCGTTGGTCAGGTTGACGGGGTGGTCCAGGTTGTTCAGGAAGATGCGGATGATCTCGCCGAAGCCCAGCGTCACGATGGCCAGGTAGTCGCCTCGCAGCTTGAGCGTGGGCGCCCCGAGCATGGCCCCGCATATCGCCGCAACGAGCGCCGCGAGCGGTATGACGATCCAGAGCGAGGTGTGCAGGCCGTTCGGGAACATCGCCGCGAAGCCGGCGAAGTTGTCGGACAGCTGGGGCGAAGCCATCAGCGCGAAGAGATAGGCGCCCACGGCATAGAAGGCCACATAGCCCAGGTCGAGCAGGCCGGCGTAGCCGACCACGATGTTCAGGCCCAGGGCCAGCATCACGTAGAGCAGCGCCAGGTCGGCGATGCGCACCCAGGCGTTGCCGAAGAACTGCAGCAGCAGCGGCAGCACCAGCAGTGCGATGCCGCCCAGGATCCATTGGACTTTGGTGTTTTTCATGGCGTGTCCCTCTCGGTCAGGCGCGATCGGCCACACGTTCGCCCAGCAGGCCCGAGGGGCGCAGCGTGAGGATGATGATGAGCACGATGAAGGCGAAGATGTCGGCGTAGTTGCTGCCCAGGATGCCGCCCGTCAGGGTACCGATGTAGCCCGAGCCGATGGCTTCAATGAGCCCCAGCAGGATGCCGCCGACCACCGCGCCGGCCAGGTTGCCGATGCCGCCGAACACGGCCGCCGTGAAGGCCTTCAGGCCCGGCAGGAAGCCCATGGTGTGCTGCGCCGTGCCGTAGTTGGACGCGTACATGATGCCGGCGATGGCGGCCAGCACCGCGCCGATGATGAAGGTGGCCGAGATGACCATGTCGGGCTTGACGCCCATCAGCGCCGCGACGCGCGGGTTCTCCGCCGTGGCGCGCATGGCGCGGCCCAGACGGGTGTAGTTGACCAGGTACATCAGCGATGCCAGGGCCACCACGGTCACGCCCAGGATCAGGATCTGGGTGGAGGTGATCACCGCGCCGCCGATGTTGAACGGCGTGGTGGGCAGCAGCGTGGGATAGGGCTTGTAGTTGGGCTTCCAGATGATCATCGCCAGCGTCTGCAGCAGGATGGACATGCCGATCGCGGTGATGAGCGGAGCCAGCCGGGGGCTGCTGCGCAGCGGCCTGTAGGCCACCTTTTCGATCACGAAGTTGAGCGTGGCCGCCACGATGCACGCGATGATGGTGGCCAGCAGGAGGATCAGCCAGCCGGGCGCGCCGGGCATGGCCTCTTGCATCAGGCCGATGCAGCTCCAACTGGTGAGAGCGCCGATCATGAGCACCTCGCCATGGGCGAAATTGATCAGCTGAATGATGCCGTACACCATCGTATAGCCCAGGGCTATCAATGCGTACATGCTGCCGAGTACCAGACCGTTGATGATCTGTTGCAGCAAGATGTCCATAAGAAAAGGTCCTTCGTTTGTGACGCGCCCCATTGCGCAGGCACCAGGGCTCGGTGCGGCCTTGTGGGCCAGCGGCCATGTAGCAAAAAACCCGCCAGGACGAGTACCGTGCGGGTTTAGGTGGCGGGATTGTAGCCAGTTGCTTTCGTGCCGGCCGAGAGCCTACGGACGGGGTTTTCCCTGGAAAGATCGAGGCATCAGTCTGGGACGCCGCCCATAAGAAATTGTGATGAAGCCATGGACGTCAGGCAGCGTCGTCCGCGGGGGACGGGCTGGCGGCTTCGTTGCGGGCGCGCAGTTCGTCCATCTTCTGCCCGATCTTGATCTCCAGCCCGCGCGGCACCGGGCGGTAGAAGCCGGGCGGCTCCATGCCCTCCGGCAGGTAGTTCTCGCCGGCCGCGAAGCCGCCCTCCTCGTCGTGCGCGTAGCGGTAGCCTTTGCCGTAGTCCAGCGTCTTCATCAGCTGGGTGGGCGCATTGCGCAGATGCATGGGCACGGGCCGCGTGCCGTCGGCCTTGATGTGGGCCCGCGCGGCGTTGTAGGCCTTGTAGGCCGCATTGGACTTGGGCGCCACGGCCAGGTAGATCACGCACTCGGCCAGCGCCAGTTCGCCTTCGGGCGAACCCAGGCGCTCATAGACCTCGGCCGCATCCAGGGCCAGGCGCAGAGCGCGCGGGTCGGCCAGGCCGATGTCTTCGCTGGCCATGCGCACCAGGCGGCGGGCCATGTAGCGCGGGTCGGCGCCACCGTCGAGCATGCGCACGAACCAGTAGAGCGCAGCGTCGGGATCGGAGCCGCGCACCGACTTGTGCAGCGCGCTGATGGTGTCGTAGAACTGCTCGCCGCCCTTGTCGTAGCGCCGCATGCGCTCGCCCAGCACCTTGAGCAGCCAGTCGTCCGCGATGGTCTCCAGCCGCTCCTGCGCAGCCGCCATGGCCAGCGTCTCCAGCGTGTTGAGCAGGCGCCGGGCATCGCCGTCGGCATAGGCGATGAGGCGGTCCATTGCTACATCTTCGATAGCAGGCAGCGCTTGCATCTCCTGGGCCAGGGCCACAATGCGCTTGAGGTCTTCGGCCGCGAGCGGCTGCAGCACATAGACGGCGGCACGCGAGAGCAGCGCCGAGTTCACCTCGAACGAGGGGTTCTCGGTCGTCGCGCCGATGAAGGTAAAGAGGCCCGATTCGACGTGCGGCAGGAAGGCGTCCTGCTGGCTCTTGTTGAAGCGGTGCACCTCGTCCACGAAGACGATGGTGCGCTGCTGCATCAGGCCGTCGCGCGCGGACTCGGCCCGTTCCACGGCTTCGCGGATGTCCTTCACGCCGCCCAGCACGGCGCTGATGCTGATGAACTGCGCATCGAACGCGTCGGCCATCAGCCGGGCGATGGTGGTCTTGCCCACGCCGGGCGGCCCCCAGAGGATGCAGCTGTGCGGACGGCCCGACTCGAAGGCCAGCCGCAGCGGCATGCCCGGGCCCAGCACCTGCTGCTGGCCGATGACCTCGCCCAGCGTGCGCGGGCGCAGGCGCTCGGCCAGGGGTTGGTGGGCTTGGGGCGATGGCGCGGCGGAGGGTCTGGCGTTCATGGACTGGGACAAAAGATTCGATCGGAGCAAGGAGCGCCCGGCGCGACAGGACTTCGGAAAGCGGGGCCGCTATGCTGCCAGCCCTTGCATTCTTCGTCGGGAAACCTGCCCATGCTATCCACCGTCGCCGCCATCGTCGTCGCGCTGATCGCGCTGCTCCACATCTATATCCTGGTGCTGGAGATGTTCCTGTGGGACAAGCCCGCCGGTTTGCGGGCTTTCGGCATGACGCAGGAAAAAGCCACGGCCACCAAGGTGCTGGGAGCCAACCAGGGCCTCTACAACGGCTTCCTCGCGGCGGGGCTGCTGTGGGGGCTGTGGCTGGGCGGGGCCTTCGGGCAGCAGGTGCAGGTGTTCTTCCTGCTCTGCGTGCTGGTGGCCGGTGTGTTCGGCGCGCTGACGGCCAGCCGCAAGATCCTGTTCATCCAGGCGGTGCCGGCGACCATCGGCCTGCTGCTGGTGCTGGCGGCGCGCTGATCCTCACCGCCCGCGGCCTGAGAACGTGTTCACGATCTCGCAGGGGATCGCGTTGGAGCGCAATCGGGATGAGTGGATGCTTCGGATGCGCCGCCTGGACTCATGTCCATGCAAGCAGCCAGGGCGTCACAACTCGTTGCCATGGCCCGATTTCGCTCCCACCCGAAGTGCAGCGGTGTGGGCGGGCGGTCTGCGGCGTTGCGGCGCTTGTGGATAGCCGTGCTGTCCACCGCGCACCGCGCCTTGCATCCCATCCCGCCCACACCGCTGCGCGCCCCCTGGGAGATCGTGAACACGCTCTTACTGCTTCACCACGTCGGCACCGGCCGGCGGCTTGAACTGGAAGACAGAGGCCGGCAGCGCGGTATTGGTCTGCATGGACGTGAAGCGGATCTGCGAGCGCTGGCCGAAGCTGTCCTGGATGTCGAGCGCCGCCAGGTTCTCGCCGGAGAAGCCCACCCGCACGCTCTTGAGCTGGCCGTCGGGCGACTTCGGGCTGGCCACCACCCACTGCAGGCCGTCCTGCTCGGGCGCGGACTGCAGCGTGAATTCCTTCTGCAGCGCCTGCAGATCGGGCGCGGAGGCCAGCAGCGCGGCAGGCGTGGAGCCCAGGGCCTTGTCCTGCGCGCGCTGGGTGACCTGGTTCAGGTCGGCGTCGTAGAGCCAGAGCGTCTTGCCGTCGGCGACGATGGTCTGCTCGAACGGCTTCTTGTAGGCGAACTTGAAGCGGCCCGGGCGCTGGAATTCGAAGCTGCCGGTGGAGGTCTTCACGCGAGGAGCCTGCCCGTCCTTGGACGGAGAGGTCACGGTCTGGATGAAGTCGGACTTGCCGGACTGCACGCCGCGCATGAAAGATTCCAGGCTTTTCAAGCCGTCAGCGCTGGCGGACTGTGCGCCAGCAGCTATCAGAACAATAGCAATCCACTGCTTCATGGGGTCTCCTTGGGGCCAGAGGCCGGGCCTTGTCACCTGGGGGCGGAATGCGGGCGATTCAAGATGGGCCGCCTGCCGGCCCGCTCCTCGATGGTGCGTCGGTGACGGCGCAGCGGCTCACTCACCGCGGTTGGGCACCAGCACCTCGCGCTGGCCGCTGGCCGTGAGGGCGCTGACGAGGCCGGCCTTTTCCATGTCTTCGAGCAGGCGGGCCGAGCGGTTGTAGCCGATGCGCAGCTTGCGCTGCACGTAGGAGATGCTGGCCTTGCGGTCCTTGAGCACCACTTCCACCGCCTGGTCGTACATCGGGTCCTTCTCGCCGCCTTCGCTGCCGCCACCCTCGCCGAAGGGGCCGTCCTCGCCCTCGACGGCGCCGCCTTCGAGCAGGCCTTCGACGTAGTCGGGCTCGCCCTGGCTCTTGAGATAGCTGACCACGCGGTGGACTTCATCGTCGGAGACGAAGGCGCCGTGCACGCGGATGGGCAGGCCGGTGCCGCTGGCCATGTAGAGCATGTCGCCCATGCCCAGCAGCGCCTCGGCGCCCATCTGGTCCAGGATGGTGCGGCTGTCGATCTTGCTGCTCACCTGGAAGGCAATGCGGGTCGGGATGTTGGCCTTGATGAGGCCGGTGATCACATCCACGCTGGGCCGCTGCGTGGCCAGGATAAGGTGGATGCCGGCCGCCCGCGCCTTCTGCGCCAGCCGGGCGATCAGCTCTTCGATCTTCTTGCCCACGACCATCATCAGGTCGGCCAGCTCGTCGATGACCACCACGATGTGGGGCAGGCGCTGCAGCGGCTCGGGCTCCTCGGGCGTCAGGCTGAAGGGGTTGTAGATGAACTCCTCGCGCGCCTTGGCCTCGTCGATCTTGACGTTGTAGCCCGCCAGGTTGCGCACCCCCAGCTTGGACATGAGCTTGTAGCGGCGCTCCATCTCGGCCACGCACCAGTTCAGGCCGTTGGCGGCCTGCTTCATGTCGGTGACCACCGGCGCGAGCAGGTGGGGGATGCCTTCGTAGACCGACATTTCCAGCATCTTGGGGTCGATCATCAAGAGGCGCACGTCGCGGGCCTCGGCCTTGTAGAGCAGCGAGAGGATCATGGCGTTGATCCCCACCGACTTGCCCGAGCCGGTCGTGCCGGCCACCAGCACGTGCGGCATCTTGGCGAGGTCGGCCACCACCGGGTTGCCCACGATGTCCTTGCCCAGGCCCATGGTGAGCATGCTCTTGGCCTCGTGGTAGATGTGCGAGCCCAGGATCTCCGAGAGGCGGATCGACTGCCGCTTGGCGTTGGGCAGCTCCAGCGCCATGAAGTTCTTGCCGGGAATGGTCTCGATCACGCGGATGGAGACCAGCGAGAGCGAGCGTGCCAGATCCTTGGCGAGGTTGACGATCTGCGAGCCCTTCACGCCGGTGGCGGGCTCGATCTCGTAGCGCGTGATGACCGGCCCTGGCATGGCCGCGACCACGCGCACTTCGACGCCGAAATCCTTGAGCTTCTTCTCGATCAGGCGGCTGGTCATCTCCAGCGTCTCGGGCGCCACGGTCTCCTGGCGCGCCAGCGGGCCGTCGAGCAGGTCCACCTGCGGCAGGCGGCTGTCGGGCATTTCGGTGAAGAGGGGCTTTTGCCGCTCCTTGACCACGCGTGCGCTCTGCGGCACGTCGTGCAGCACCGGCTCGATGATGTGGACTGGCTGCGGGTGGTGTTCCTCGGCCTCGTGGCGCTCCTCCTGCACCACCTCTTCACGCTCGCGCGCCGCGCGCTTGCCCACCGCCACGTCGCGCGCCTGCTCGCGCTTGGCGCGTCCGAACTGCACCAGCCCTTCGAGGCGCCCGCCCAGGCGCTCGGCCACATTGCCCCACGAGAAGCGGAACACCAGGGCCGCGCCCAGCACCACCAGCATCACGCCCACCAGACCCGAGCCGGTGAAGCCCAGCCACTTCACGCCGAGCTGGCCCATGGCATAGCCCAGCACGCCGCCCGCCTTGCCCGGCAGCAGCGATTCGAAACGGTAGAGGCGCGACCATTCCAGCCCCGTGCTCGCGCACAGCAAGATGGCCAGCCCACCCCAGAAAAGCAGGCGCCGCAGCCAGGGCGCATGCGTGCCCGCCTCCACCTCGCCGCCGCCCATCCAGCGCGCCAGCGATGCCAGCCAGGCGCGCACGCCGGCCGCCAGGCACCACCAGACGGAAAAGCCGAGCGCGAAATAGCTGCAGTCCGCCAACCAGGCGCCGGAGCGCCCCGCCCAGTTGGTCACCAGCCGGCCGTCGTTGGCGCCCGAGGTGGACCACGCCGGATCGTGGCCGGAATAGCTGACCAGCGCCAGCAGCCAGAAGACGAGGGCCAGCAGGCCCAGCACGAGGCCGATTTCGTGGCCGAAGCGCGCCGCGCCACTGCGGGGCGCGGACTTCGCGGAGGACGAAGCGTTCAGGGTATTGAGGGAATAGGTCATATCGAAAAATGCGCGGCGAAGCTTACCCGATGGGCTTGTCACGACCTGTCACAGCCGGCCATGCGCCCGAATGGCCTGGCCTCGCCGGGGTCGGCCATCGGTTCTTACAATCGCGGCCATTGATAAGCCGCCGCCCCGAACGGCTCCTGCGCGTCCATACTCGCGGGAGCCGCCCACCGAAGCGATCCGCGCCCAGCCCGTATCCGGCCAGGCGCCAACCAACCCTTTCCTTCTGATCCCGTCATGTCGAACACCCAGCACGCCAAAGTCATGATCCTCGGCTCCGGCCCCGCCGGCTACACCGCCGCCGTCTATGCCGCCCGCGCCAACCTGAACCCGGTGCTCATCACCGGCATGGCCCAGGGCGGCCAGCTGATGACCACGACCGAGGTGGACAACTGGCCCGCCGACGTGAACGGCGTGCAGGGCCCCGAGCTGATGCAGCGCTTCCTGGAGCACGCAGAGCGCTTCAAGACCCAGATCGTGTTCGACCACATCCACACGGTGGACTTCAGCAAGCGCCCCTTCACCCTGACGGGCGACAGCGGCGTCTACACCTGCGATTCGCTGATCATCGCCACCGGCGCATCGGCCAAGTACCTGGGCCTGCCCTCCGAGGAAGCCTTCATGGGCAAGGGCGTGTCGGGCTGCGCGACCTGCGACGGCTTCTTCTACCGCGACCAGGACGTGTGCGTGGTGGGCGGCGGCAACACCGCCGTCGAGGAAGCGCTCTACCTCTCCAACATCGCCCGCAAGGTGACGCTGGTGCACCGCCGCGACAAGTTCAAGGCCGAGCCCATCCTGGTGGACAAACTCAACGAGAAGGTCGCCGCCGGCAAGATCGAGCTCAAGACCTTCCACACGCTGGACGAGGTGCTCGGCGACGCCTCCGGCGTGACCGGCATCCGCATCAAGAGCACGCAGGACGGCGGCACGCAGGACATCGCCCTGCAAGGCTGCTTCATCGCCATCGGCCACGCGCCCAACACCGAGATCTTCAACGGCCAGCTGACGATGGACAACGGCTACATCGTCACGCAGGGCGGCCTCAAGGGCTTCGCCACGCAGACCAGCGTGCCCGGCGTGTTCGCGGCCGGCGACGTGCAGGACCACGTCTATCGCCAGGCCATCACCAGCGCCGGCACGGGCTGCATGGCCGCGCTGGACGCACAGCGCTTCCTCGAACAGGAAGGCTCGATCTAAACCCTCTCCAGGGGCCTCGCAAGGCGCTTGCCGCGCCACCACTTGAGGCCCCAGCCGCGTTCAGGCTATAATCTGCGGCTTTGCTGAATTCTGCGCATCTCTTTCACGGGTGCAGCGGGGCCAAGGCAATCGGGTTACCGCCACCCTTTCTGGCGAGGTGAGGCCGCATGAGCAGGCCCGGCAGCACGCGCTGCAGGGCACTTCGCTTTCGGCCGTTAAAAAACTTTCGGAGTGTCCTCATGGCACGCGTATGTGAAGTCACGGGCAAAGGCCCCATGGTCGGGAACAACGTTTCCCACGCCAACAACAAGACCAAGCGCCGGTTCCTGCCGAACCTGCAATACCGCCGTTTCTGGGTTGAGAGCGAAAACCGCTGGGTGCGTCTGCGCATTTCCAACGCCGGTCTGCGCCTGATCGACAAGAACGGTATCGACGCCGTGCTCGCAGACCTGCGTGCACGCGGCCAGGCTTAAAGGAGAGCGACCATGGCAACCAAAGGCGGACGCGACAAGATCAAGCTGGAATCCACTGCGGGTACCGGCCACTTCTACACCACGACCAAGAACAAGAAGACGATGCCCGAGAAGATGCTGATCGTGAAATTCGATCCCAAGGCTCGCAAGCACGTCGAGTACAAGGAAATGAAGCTGAAGTAATCCTTCAGGTTCACTCCCTTGAACGAAAAAACCGCCCCTCGGGGCGGTTTTTTTATGCCCGCAATCCGCCGAGGCGGGCAGCGTGGAGCGCCACGGCCGCCGCCGGGCGCTGCTGGACCGCCATGAGTTCGCCCAGCACGCGGTAGCCGGCCTCCACCTGGGGCGTGAAGGGCATGCCGCAGCTCATGCGCAGGAAGTGCTCGTAGCGCCCGGTGTTGGAGAACATCGAGCCCGGCGCCACGCGGATGCCACGCGCCAGCGCCTCGTCGTAGAGCCGGCTGGTGGAAATGCCCGGGGGCAGCTCCATCCACAGGCTGATGCCGCCGGGTGGCAGGCTCAGCCGCGTGCCGGGCGGAAAGTAGCGTGCGATGGCCCGCGCCGAGGCCTCGCGCTGCTCGCGCAGCTGCAGCCGCATGCGGCGCATGTGGCGCTCGTAGTCGGGCGAATCGACGCTGCGCGCCGCCAGCAGCTGCGACCACGACTGCATGTTGCGGGTGCGGGCGAACTTCAGCATCTGCACGCGGGCGTGCCAGCGGCCCGCGCTCATCCAGCCCTGGCGCAGGCCGGGGGCGAAGCTCTTGCTGAGCGATGCGCAGTAGATCACCTGCCCCGCCTCGCCCGGCCGGTCCCAGGCCTTGGCCGGGCGCAGCGGCTGGGGCGATTCGACGAATTCCCGGTAGATGTCGTCCTCGATCAGCGCCATGCCGTATTCGACGCACAGCGCCACCAGCCGCTCCTTGTGGCTGTCGGGCATGACGCTGCCCAGCGGCATCTGCAGGTGCGGCACGACCACCACACCCTTCAGGCGCGGCTCGTTGCGCGCCGCCAGCTCCAGCGCCTCCAGCGAAATGCCGGTGCGCGGGCTGCTGGGGATCTCCAGCGCGCGCAGGCCGCGCACCTCGATGGCCTGCAGGATGCCGAAGAAGGTAGGGGACTCCACCGCGATCACGTCGCCCGGCTCGGCGATGGCGTCCAGCGCCAGGTTCACGGCCTCCGAATTGCCGTGCGTGGCGCCGATCTCGTCGGGCGAAAGGCTGACGCCGAAGCCCAGCGCATGGCGTGCCATGGCCTGCTGGAATTCGGCGTGCGTGGTGGGCGCCGAGGGGCCATAGACCAGGATGTCGGGCTGCTCGCGCAGCAGGCGCGCGGCCAGGCGGTTGAGCGCCGTCGCGTCGAACAGGCTGGGCGCCGGCATGGCGCTGCCCAGGTCCAGCACGCCAGGGCCGGCGCGGCGGGCCTTCTCGAGGAACAGCGAGATCCGCTCGTTGATGCCCGCGAAGACGTGCGGGTCGGGCGCCAGCGGCTCGTGCAGCTCGGGCTCGCGCACGGAAGGCAGCGCATCGGAGCGGCCGGTGCTGCGCACGAAGTAGCCCACGCGCTCGCGCGCCTCGACACAGCCCTGCCCCTCCAGGTGGCGCAGCACCTGCAGCGCGGTCGTCAGGCTGACGCCGTGGCGCTGGCACAGCTCGCGCACCGACGGCAGCCGCATGCCGGGCACCAGGCTGCCGGAGGCGATGGCCTGCTCGTAGAGCCCCGCGAGCTGGCGGTAGCGCGGCAACCCCGCAGCAGCCCCTGTCGGGGGCAGCGGCTCATGGACGATGGCGAGAGAAGGCTGGGGGGAGCGCGAGGACATGGGCAGAGGGCGCAGACAGAGGGCGGAGCGCAAAGATGATGCATCAGGCGCGAGGAGCGCGACAGATACAGGCGGGGCTTGCCGGAACCATAACAGCACCGAAAAAAATGCAGCTGTTACGGCCCGGGGCGACGGTGCCTGTGCCTGTTGCGCCAAGGCCGTGCGGCCTACGCTGGAGGCTCTTTTTCAAGCCCCTTGCGCACCGAGGAAACACCATGCCTTCCACCCGCACCGCCCCATCCGCGCTCCGCGCCGCATCGCCCATCACCCTGCCCGCCGGCACCTGCACCTGGATGCGCCTGCCGCCCGGCGCCGTTCTGCGCGTGGCCGAAGGCCGGATCGCACTGCAGGCCGGCCCGGCGATGTGCGGGCAGGTGCTGCTGGCGCAGCCCCCGGTTCAGCGGCTGGCCGCCGGCCATGGCTGGAGCGCGCCGCAGCCGGGCGAAGCGGCCTGGCTGCAGCTGTCGAGCATGGGGAACGACGCCGCCGTGCTTCAGGTGATGGAGCCGCCACCCGCAGACGCGGCCTGGCCGCAGCGCGCCCTGGCAGGGCTGCTGCAGCGCCTGCGGGGCGGCAGGCGGCCCGTGACGGCCGAGCGGGTTGTGCCCCGAGGAGCCTGAGCGGCAGCGCTGCCGCTCTGAGAACGTGTTTACGATCTCCCAGGGGTCGCGCAGATACGTCGGCGGGATGGGATGCAAGGCGCGGTGCGCAGTGGATAGCGCGGCTATCCACAAGCGCCGCAACGCCGCAGACCGCCCGCCGACGTAGCTGCCCTTCGGGTTGGAGCGAAATCGGGCGATTGGAGGCCCCGGCTGCTTGCATGGGCACGAGCCCATGCGGCGCACCCGAAGCATCCACTCATCCCGATTGCGTTCCAACGCGATCCCCTGCGAGATCGTAAACACGTTCTGAAAAAGGCGCTCAGGCCTGGGCGGCGCGCAGCCGCAGCGAGAAGTCGCGCAGCGCGGCCACGCCGCTTTCCTCGGCGCGCTGGCACCAGGCCTGCAGGTCGGCGGTGAGCTGCTCGCGGGTGCGCGAGGTGTTGAGCCACAGCTGGCGCAGCTCTTCGCGCATGGAGACCATCTTGTCGAGCACCGGATGCGCCTGGCGCGCCAGGGCGATGTGCTCGCGGGCACGCGCCGGCACTTTCTCGGCGTCGCGGTGCAGCCAGCGCCGCGCGGCGCGCAGCACCGACACGTCGGCCTGCCGTGCCTTGAGGGCGGCCAGTTCGTCGCGGCAGGCGCGGCGCACGCTGCGGGCGTAGCCGGCCATCATCTCGTAGCGGTGGGCGATCACCGCCTCCAGCGTCTTCTCGTCGGCCACGGCCTTGACTTCGCCCAGGCGCAGCTTGGGCGGCATCTTCTTGACCTTGGCCCAGCCCACGGCCTGCATCAGGCGGATATAGGCCCAGCCGATGTCGAACTCATAGCGCTTGACCGAGAACTTGGCCGAAGTGGGATAGGTATGGTGGTTGTTGTGCAGCTCTTCGCCGCCGATGACCAGCCCCCAGGGCACGAGGTTGGTGGAGGCATCGGTCGCCTCGAAGTTGCGGTAGCCCCAGAAATGGCCCACGCCGTTGACCACGCCGGCCGCCCAGAACGGAATCCAGAGCATCTGCACGGCCCACACGGTGGCACCCAGGGCGCCGAAGAGCGCCAGATTGAGCACCAGCATCAGCGACACGCCTAAAGCGCTGTAGCGGCCATAGACGTTGCGCTCCATCCAGTCCTGCGGCGTACCGTGGCCGAACTTGGCGAGCGTCTCGGCATTGGCCGATTCGGCGCGGTACAGCTCCGCGCCGCGCCACATGACGGTGTCCAGCCCGCGGGTCTGCGGACTGTGGGGGTCGTCCTCCGTCTCGCACCTGGCGTGATGCTTGCGGTGCACGGCCACCCATTCGCGGGTGACCATGCCCGTGCCCAGCCACAGCCAGAAGCGGAAGAAGTGCGAGGGCACCGGCCCCAGTTCCACCGAGCGGTGGGCCTGCGAGCGGTGCAGGAAGATGGTCACCGCCGCAATGGTGATGTGGGTGGTGACCAGCGTGTAGAGCAGCACCTGCCACCAGGGCAAATCCAGGGCGCCATGGGCCAGCCAGTCGATCGCGGCGTCGAGAAACGCCCAGTCAGGTAGCAGCATCGAAGGTATTCCGTCTCTCAAAAGGGCGCTCGCCCCGGATCAGGGCTTGCGCGTCCACACGGCGGCGAAGAAGCCGTCGGTCTGATGCAGATGGGGCCAGAGGCGCAAATAGCCAGTGCCCGTCCCGCCGCCGCTGCACAGCTGGGCGGCGTTCTCCACCTTGAGCTGGGTCAGCAGCTCGCCCGCATCGGCCGGCACGAAGTCGGAGTGTGCGGCAGAGAAGGCCTGGGCGATCTCCTCGTTTTCCTGCGGAAGCACGCTGCAGGTGGCATAGACCAGCCGGCCGCCCGGCTTGAGCAGGCGGGCGGCGCTGGCGAGGATGGCGGTCTGCTTGGCGACCAGCTCCTGCAGGGCCTCGGGCGACTGGCGCCACTTCAGGTCGGGGTTGCGGCGCAGCGTGCCCAGGCCGGAACAGGGGGCATCGACCAGCACGCGGTCGATCTTGCCGGCCAGGCGCTTGACGCGGTCGTCGCGCTCGTGCGCGATGGCGGCCGGGTGCACGTTCGAGAGGCCGCTGCGCGCCAGGCGCGGCTTGAGCGCGTCGAGCCGGTGGGCCGACACGTCGAAGGCATAGAGCCGGCCGGTGTTGCGCATGCTGGCGCCGATGGCCAGGGTCTTGCCGCCCGCGCCCGCGCAGAAATCGACCACCATCTCGCCGCGCTTGGCGTCCAGCAGCAGGGCCAGCAGCTGCGAGCCCTCGTCCTGCACCTCGATGGCGCCGCGCACGAAGGCGGGCAGCTTGGTGAGCGCGGGCTTGCCGTCCACGCGCAGGCCCCAGGGCGAATACGGCGTGGCGACGGCCTTGATGCCGGCGGCGGAGAGCTCCTTCTGCACCTCGGCGCGCTTGTCGGCCAGGGCGTTCACGCGCAGGTCGAGCGGCGCGCCCTGCTGCAGGCTTTCGGCCAGCGGCCAGAAGCCCGCGTCCAGCTGGGCCTTGAGCGGGCCGGCCAGCCACTCGGGCAGGTTGTGGCGGTGGCGTTCCATCAGGTCGTCGGGCTGGACGGTGTCGCACTGGTCGAGCCAGGTCTTTTCCTGCTCGTTGAGCGCGCTCTTGAGGAAGTCGCGCGGGCCGTGGAAGCCCAGGATGGCCAGGCGCCGCTCCTTGGGCCCGCTGCCGGAGCGGGCCAGTTGCTCGAACAGCAGCTTCTTGCGCAGCACGGTGTAGGTGGTTTCGGCCAGGGTGGCCCGCTCGCGCGGGCCGAGGGAACGGTGGTCGCGGAAGAAACGGGACACCACGGCATCGGCCGGGTGTTCGAAGGTAAGGGTCAGCCTGGCGAGTTCGGCGCAGGCGTCCAGAAGGGCTTTCGGATGCATGCCCCGATTGTCCCACTGCCGCTGCTTCGCCCGGCATGGATACCGCAGGCCACTCCGTGGCCCGTCCGAAAGCAGTTGCGGCTCTCGAACAACCGCCGTCTCCAAGCCCTTTTGCCTGGCCATGGCAGAGGCGCCGGGGCAATGCTCCCGCTGGACGCCAGCCCGGCGACGCGCCTCAGACCATGACGTCCACGAACCGGCCCAGGGTGCGCACGCCCTGGTCCACATAGGCAGTGGCGGCTCCCCCCAGGCGGGATACGGCCCGGGCCGCGCCGCTCGCGCCCTGCGCCAGGTGGGAAACCACGCCATCGACCGCATCGGCGACGAAACCGCTCGCCAGACTGCCTGCGCCCCCCGTCTTCACGGCGAATGCCAGCCCCGCGGCCTGGCCGATGACTTCGCTGACGGGACGCTTGCGCGCCAAGCCATCTGCGACATGGGCCAGGCTGCGCGCCGCCTGCAGGGACTGAAGGGTATTCATGGCGCCCTTGTATCACGCAAGACCCGAAAAACGCCGCGATACATACCAACGAGATACACGAACGCCTCAAGAAAGATACAAAACGAATCCATCCCATGAAAATCAACGGGACACACGAAAACAATATCGATACACAAGCGGCCAGACCGACCGGGGTGCTTTGATACTTGTAAATGAAATATATCGAAAATGTACGACAAACCTCATTAACCGCATTTACCCCGCTCTTTTCAGAGCACCTCGCCATTAGCCCGCTCCTACCATTCATTCATCTTTTTCAAGGAGATCGACATGGATGGAATCAGCACCGGCACCGCATTCCGGCCGGCCGTTCGGAACAACGTCGTGGCGCCTACCTCAGGCAGCTCGGCGGACGGCAAGGCCGTCTCCAGCCTGTACAGCAGCCTGCATCCCACCAAGGCGGGCAAGCCCGCCTCGCCGGAGCCGCCGAAGCAGGTGGCCGGCGCGGGGCGGAGCGCGCCGCAGGCGGCGCCCCGGCCTGCCGGAACCCCGGACGTCTCGGTCCGGAAGACGGTGGCTTCAACCGCCGACCATTGGGGCGCCGACCTCACTGGCCTGGCTCAGGACAGCGCGCTGGCCCTGGGCCATGCAGCCAAGGTGGTGGCCGACTCCGCGACCGGTGCCGTCCATAAGGCAGGCAGTGTCGTGGGCTCGGCGGTGGACGCGGTCGGCAGCGGCGCCAAGCAGGCTGCGAGCTACGTCGCGCACGGCTGGAACACGGCCCGAGCCCTGGTGGACGAGGTGACCTGATGTCCGCGCGCAAGAGGCCGACGTGGCAGCCCATCGCAGCCTGGGCCGCCATCGTGCTGGGCTTGCCGGGCTGTTCCGTCATCAGCCCGACGCCGGCTTGGGAACTGATGAAAGCTGGCGCACAGGCCGCCACCCTGGCCCTATCGCAGGCCTCGCCGGAGGCGAGCAACACCATCAGCCACCCGCACGCGGCGTTCAACGACGTGTGCATCGCATTCAACCCGCAGACCCAGGTTCCGGACATCGTTCCGGCCCTGCAGTCGGCATTGCAGGAGCGTGGAATACAGAGCCGGATATATGACAACCCGCTGGCGGCACGTCAATGCCCGGTATGGCTGGAATATTCGGCCCAGTTCGAATGGGCCAGGCCACCGCTGGCTTCCGACTATCGACGCTTCATACATTCCGCGCAGCTCACCCTGCGATCGGATAAAGGCCAGGTGCTGTCCACCAGCGAATATCAGCTGGACCCTTTCATGAACCGCAGCAAATGGGCCGACACGCGCACCAAGATGGCCCCCGTAATCTCCGCGCTGATTACTGGATTCCAGAATTGAATCATTGAGAGAAATATCACCATGACTGAATCGACCTATTTCCCGGCCACCCGGCCGCGCAACCTCCGCCGCGCTGCGCCCTGGCTGACGACGGCCATCGCAACCCTATCGCTCGCGGGCTGCGCCACGCGCGAGCCGACCCTGATCACCGTGCCCGTCAGCGCGGCGCCCACGCAGCGCCCGCCCGCCATCGAACGCGTGGCGACGGGGGGACTCTTCAACCCTGCGAACTTCAACTCACCCTTTGGCGGGCGCCGCAAGCCGCACAACGTGGGCGACACGGTGAAGATCGAGATCGCAGAGAACATGAGCGGGAGCAACAAGGCCAAGACCGATGCCAGCCGCAAGAACAACATCGCGGCCAAGGGGCCGGGCCAGGGTGCCAATGGAGGGTTCCTGGCCTCTCTGCTGGACCTGAACGTCACCGCCTCGGGCAGCGACTCGTTCAACGGAGATGGCTCTTCGAGCAACTCCAGCAGCTTCAGGGGACAGATGGCGGCGTCGGTCATCAACGTCTTGCCCAACGGCAACCTGGTCGTCGCGGGCGAACGCAGCATCGCCATGAATGGCGACATCAAGACGCTGCGCTTCTCGGGCATCGTCGATCCGCAGGACCTCAAGCCCAACAACATCGTGGCCTCGGCGGACGTCGTCAATGCGCAAGTCGAGATCGCCGGCCGTGGCGATGTCTCGGAGGCCGGCCGCCGCACCTGGCTGCAGCGCGTGCTGACCAACAGCATGGCCATCTGGTGATGGCCGGCGCGCCTGCCTGCCGCTTTTCCCCCCTTCGTTCAGTCCGGCCGTCAGACCTGAACCGCTTCCGGTCAGCGGTGCCGGACGCTGCCCTCCCGTCTTCATTCGCAAGGAGAAAACGCAATGCGCATTCAATTCAACATGGCCCTGGCCGTCACGTCCTTCGTGGCCAGCAGCCTTCACGGACCGGCCCGCGCGGCAGAGGTGGGCGGCGTGAGGCTTGACGAATCGGTCCAGGTGGCCGGCCACCAGCTCCAGCTCAATGGCGCGGGCGTGAGCTCGCGGCTGATCTTCAAGATCTATGCGATCGGCCTGTACCTGCAGGCACCGCGCCGCACCCAGGAGGCGGTGCTGACCAGCAACGGGCCGCGGCGGCTCTTCATCCGCCTGCTGCGAGACGTGACGTCCGAGGAGTTCGAGGACGCCGTGATCAACAAGCTGGCAAACACTGCGCCACAGGACGCCGGACTGGCCGACCACATGCTGCGCCTGGGCAAGGCCATCGCCAGCCAGCCGCAGGGACTGCGCAGCGGCGATCTGCTGACCCTGGACTGGATTCCAGGCACGGGTACCGTGGTGGCACTCAACAGCCGGCCGTTGACGCCGCCGTTGCGCGACATCACGTTCTACAACGCCCTGCTCAACATCTGGCTGGGAGACAACCCCACGGACAGCCACCTCAAGACGGTTCTGCTGGGCCAGGCCCCGGCCTGAGAACGTGTTTACGATCTCGCAAGGGATCGCGTTGGAACGCAATCGGGATGAGTGGATGCCTCGGATGCGCCGCATGGGCTCGTGCCCATGCAAGCAGCCGGGGCGTTCAATCGCCCGATTTCGCTCCAACCCGAAGGGCAGCTACGTCGGGGAGATCGTCAACACGTTCTGAAAGCACGGCCTGCGGACCCCGTGGTAGCAAAGCGGCGCAACAATGGCGACCCCGCCCATCCGCCCATGGTCCCGGCGGGCGCAAGCGCACGGCGGGCGATGCAGTGCACTGCTGCATCCCGCCCGTAGCTTCTTTCTCACCACGTTACGCCGCCGATCCATGATGAATGACGAACCGCTTCCACCCATGCAGGCCACGCCGCCGGGCTTGTACCGCCACTACAAGGGATTGCTGTACGAAGTCGTGGGCATGGCCCGGCACAGCGAGACGCTCGAATCAATGACGCTCTACCGCGCGCTGTACGGCAGCCGCGAACTGTGGGTGCGGCCGGCCGCGATGTTCGATGAAACGGTGGTGATAGACGGGCGGACGGTGCCGCGCTTCGAGCGTTGCACGCCGCAGCCGGAGGCAGCCGCTGCGCCGGCCGCTCCAGACAGTCAGCCGGGCTGAGCCGGCGGCTCCAGGCGTGGCAGGCTCACCAGGGCGATCAGGCCGCCATCGGGCGCGTTGTCCAGTTGCAGATGCCCTCGGTGGCGCTGCACGATGTCCTGCACGATGGACAGGCCCAGGCCCAGCCCCTTCGCATGCCGTGACGCGCCAGGCCCGCGGTAGAAGGGCTTCAGTACCTTGTCCAGCTCGGCGGGGGGGAGGCCCGGGCCAAAGTCCCGCACGCGGATGCTGACGGCATCACCTGTGTCGCTGACCGTGATGTGCGCCGCCTCGCCATAGCGCACCGCATTGCCCACCAGATTGCCTATACAGCGCCGCAACGCGGTCGCCTGCGCCGCGATGGGAGCGGCACGGCCACTCAGGCGCACGTCGTGGCCGCAGGCGTGCTCGTCGTCCACCAGGCTTTCCAGCAGGGCCTGGATATCCAGTTGCACCATGGGTTCGGCCCGGGCCACCCCGCGCAGATGGTCCAGCGTGGCCGTCAGCATCACGTCCATTTCCTCGATATCGCGGCTGAAACGCAGCCGGTCCTCGCCGGGCAGGTTCTCGGCGCGCAGGCGCAGCCGGGTGAGCGGTGTGCGCAGGTCGTGCGACACCGCGGCGACGAAGCGGTCGCGGTCGGCCATCTGCTGGCGGATGCATGCCTGCATCTGGTTGAACACGCGGCTCGCCTCGCGGCATTCCAGCGTGCCATCCGTCTCGGCGAGCGGAGGGCGGTGGATGTCCGTGCCCAGTTCGCGGGCAGCCTGCGCCAGGCGCTGCAGGGGCTCAGACAGCCAGCGCGCACCCAGCCATGCGGGCAGCAAGAGGGCCAGCAGGCGCACGCCAATATCGAGCAGCGTGGCCGGCGAATACCAGATGTCGTCGGGCACGTCAGGCCAGGCGTCCACCGGAGGCGGATCCCCGCTCCAGCTGTAGGGTGCCAGCTCGAACACCACGGCAAGCGTCAGCACATGGCTTGCGATCACGGCCACGAAGAGCATCAGCATCAGGCGGCCGCGCAGGGTCACGGGCAGCCAGCGCTGCGCCCCGGAACGGGCGGCATCGAGCCAGGCCCGCATCAGTGCTGCCACGCCGCGCGTCCCTGGACGGACTGGATGTCGAAGAGGTAGCCCACGCCGCGCACGGTCTTGATCAGCATCGGCGAGCGCGGGTCGTCGGACAGCTTGTGGCGCAGCCGCGATACGAGCAGATCGATGCTGCGCTCGAAGGATTCCATGGCCCGGCCCCGGGCGCGTTCCATGAGCTGATCGCGGCTGCAGACACGGCGCGGCATGCTCAGGAAGGTGCACAGCAGCTTGAATTCGGCGTTGGACAGCGGAACGACAGTACCAGCCGGCGAGATCAGATGGCGTTCGGCGCTGTGCAGCTCCCAGCCGTCGAAACGCACCACGTCATGCCGGACCGGCGCCGCAGCGGGCGCCTCTGCCGCGGCCGTACGGCGCAGCACGTTCTGGATGCGGGCGACCAGTTCGCGCGGCTCGAACGGCTTGGCCATGTAGTCGTCGGCGCCCATCTCCAGGCCCAGCACGCAGTCATATGGTTTGGCCCGGGCCGTGAGCAGGATGATGGGCAGGCGCGAACGCTCCCGCAGCTCCCGCGCCAGCGTGATGCCATCAGTTCCCGGCAACATGACGTCCAATACCAGCAGATCGATGGATTGAGTGGCCAGCTGCGTCCGCATGGAGATGGAGTCCCGTGCCGTGTGGGTGGCATAGCCGAAGCGGCTCAGGTAAAGGGTCAACAACGTGGTGATGTCGTCGTCGTCGTCAACCACCAGAATGTGTTGCATGGACAGGAGTCTGGAAAATACGAGAGCACGCCCGGTGCACCAGGCAGCGGGGCAGAGACTGGCACTGAATAGCGCCTAAAACCCCCAAATTATAGGGGCCGGCCCCCAACGAACTGCGGCGAATTAGGCGATATTTACCACCCATTTCCACCTATTTAGAAGGCTTTTGTACGACTTTCGATACAAACGGGACACATCGCCGGTACATCGGCCACCGATGTCCGCGCGCGCATCGGGCCGGCCCGCAAGACCGGCTGCCGCTCCGGACAGGGTGTGCCGCGGATGCATTGCCAGCTGCGGCGACGGCTCGCCCCGGGCGCGCGAGCCATGGAAGCCGAAGGCCCCCGCCCGGACGCCGCATGCTCAGGATGCTATGTCTTTTGCAGCAGACCCAGCACCGCCGGAGGGTAGATCGCGTGCTCCTGCGCCAGCACGCGGGCGGCCAGCGCCTCGGCCGTGTCGCCCGGCAGCACGGGCACCACGCCCTGGGCCACGATGGGGCCGGCGTCCAGGTCGGCCGTCACCTGGTGGACGGTGGCGCCCGCCACCTTGCAGCCCGCGTCGATGGCGCGCTGGTGCGTGTGCAGGCCCGGAAAGGCCGGCAGCAGCGAGGGGTGGATGTTGACCAGCCGGCCCGCGTAGTGCGCGACGAAGCCCTCGGTCAGGATGCGCATGAAGCCCGCAAGCACCACCAGGGCGGGCTCGTGCGCGTCGATGGCGGCGGCCAGCGCCGCGTCGAAGCTCTCGCGCGTGGCGTGGGCGCGGTGGTCGATGGCCTGGGTGGCGATGCCCTGGCTGCGGGCGAATTCCAGCCCCTGGGCGCTTTCGCGGTTGCTCAGCACGGCGGCCACGCGCACGCCGTGGCGGCCCGCCCAGTCCTGCTGCTGCGCGGTCCGCACGATGGCTGCCATGTTGGAGCCACCGCCCGAGATCAAAATCACGATGTTCTTCTTCATTAGCCCGCAATTATCCCCGCCGCCATGTCCTTCGACCCTCGCACCCGCCCGCTGACCGCCACCGAAGCCCGCGTGCTCGCCACGCTCATGGAGAAGTCGCGCACCGTGCCTGACAGCTACCCGCTCACGCTCAACTCCGTCGTCACCGGCTGCAACCAGAAAAGCAGCCGCGACCCGGTCATGCAGATCACCGACGCCCAGGCACAGGAGGCGCTGGACGGCCTTCGCCAGCGCAGCCTGTCGGTGGAGATCGGCGGCCACCGCGCCACGCGCTTCGAGCACAACTTTCCGCGCGGCGTGGGGGTGCCCGACCAGTCCGCCGTGCTGCTGTCGCTCCTGATGCTGCGCGGCCCGCAGACGGCGGGTGAGCTGCGCATCAACTCCGAGCGCTGGCATCGCTTCGCCGACATCTCCTCGGTCGAGGCCTTCCTGAACGAGCTGGCCGAGCGCAGCGACGAAAAAGGCGGCCCGCTGGTCGTGCTGCTGCCGCGCGCGCCCGGCGCCCGCGAGCCGCGCTGGGCGCATCTGCTCTGCGGCCCGGTCGATGTGGCCAGCCTGACGGCCGCGCAGGCGGCGCACGCCCCCGCCGAAGGCGCTGCCGGCGGCGCCCTGGCGCCCCGGGTGGCCGCGCTGGAGGCAGAAGTCGCCCAGCTGCGCGGCGTGGTGCAGCAGCTGTGCCGCGAACTCGGCATCGCCCCGCCCACCGCACCGGATGAAGGCGACGCGGGCAGCGTGGACGAAGGGGCCGTGTCGCCACCCTGACAGAGAGGAAAAGCACGCCCGTGCTACAACGGCGAGATCGAAAAAGCTCCGGCTTTCCAAGAATTTTCTGGACAGGAGACAAGCTGCATGGATCTCGCTTTTACCCCCGAAGAACAGGCCTTCCGCGAGGAAGTGCGCAGCTGGGTCCGCGCCCATCTGCCCGCGGACATCGCCCACAAGGTCCACAACGCCCTGCGGCTCTCGCGTGAAGACATGCAGGGCTGGGCCAGGATCCTGGGCAAGAAGGGCTGGCTGGGCTACGGCTGGCCCAAGGAATTCGGCGGCCCGGGCTGGACCGCCGTGCAGAAGCACCTCTTCGAGGAAGAATGCGCGCTGGCCGGCGCGCCGCGCATCGTTCCCTTCGGCCCGGTGATGGTGGCGCCCGTCATCATGGCCTTCGGCTCGCCGGAGCAGCAGAAGCGCTTCCTGCCCGGCATCGCCAGCGGCGAGGTGTGGTGGAGCCAGGGCTACAGCGAACCCGGCTCGGGCTCGGACCTGGCCAGCCTCAAGACCCGCGCCGAGCGCGTGGGCGACAAGTACATCGTCAACGGCCAGAAGACCTGGACCACGCTCGGCCAGTACGGCGACTGGATGTTCAACCTGGTGCGCACCAGCACCGAGGGCAAACCCCAGACCGGCATCTCCTTCCTGCTGCTGGACATGAAGTCGCCCGGCGTCACCGTGCGGCCCATCAAGCTGCTGGACGGCGAGTGCGAGGTCAACGAGGTCTTCTTCGACAACGTCGAGGTGCCGGCCGACCAGCTCATCGGCGAGGAGAACAAGGGCTGGACCTACGCCAAGCACCTGCTCAGCCACGAGCGCACCAACATCGCCGACGTGAACCGCAGCAAGCGCGAGCTGGAACGCCTCAAACGCATCGCCAAGGCCGAGGGTCTCTGGGACGACCTGCGTTTCCGTGACCAGATTGCCCAGCTGGAGGTGGACATCGTCGCGCTGGAGATGCTGGTGCTGCGCGTGCTCTCGGCCGAGAAGTCGGGCAAGAACTCGCTGGACATCGCCGGCCTGCTCAAGATCCGCGGCAGCGAGATCCAGCAGCGCTATGCCGAACTGATGATGCTGGCGGCCGGCCCCTTCAGCCTGCCCTTCATCGAAGAGGCCATGGAAGCCGGCTGGCAGGGCGACTTCCCCGGCGGCGTGGCCGCCAATGCGCCGCTCGCCTCGACCTATTTCAACCTGCGCAAGACCACGATCTACGGCGGCAGCAACGAGGTGCAACGCAACATCGTCGCTCAGACCGTTCTGGGCTGACGCCCTGAACGGTCCGCGCCCAGCGCGACCGGACGGCTCCCCCCGGCCCCCTCCGCGAGGGGTTCCAGCAAGAGCTTCGCTGGACTTTGCAGGGGGAGCGCAAGTGCTCTGCACCGAACTGCTTTTGGAGACATGCAATGGACTTTGATTTTTCCGATGACCAGCAATCCCTGCGTGACGCGGTGCGCCGCTGGGTGGACAAGGGCTATGGCTTCGAGCGCCGCAAGGGCATCGTGGCAGCGGGCGGCTTCGACCGCGCGGCCTATGGCGAACTGGCCGAGCTGGGCCTGACGGCGCTCACCGTGCCCGAGGCGCACGGTGGCCTGGGCCAGGGCGCAGTGGATGCCATGGTGGCCATGGAAGAGCTGGGCCGCGGCATCGTGCTCGAGCCGCTGGCGCAGACCTTCATCGCCAGCCGCGTGCTGGCCGACTACGCCCCTGAAGCCGTGCAGGCCGAATGGCTGCCGCGCATCGCCAGCGGCGAGGCACTGGTGGTACTGGCCCACCAGGAACGCAAGGCCCGCTACCGCCTCGACGTCTGCGAGGCAAAAGCCACGCCAGCCGGCGACGGCCATGCGCTCACCGCTATCAAAAGCATAGTTCCCGCCGGCGACCAGGCCGATGCCTTCATCGTGCCCGCGCAGCTGGACGGGCGCATCGCCCTTTTCCTCGTCGAGCGCACGGCCAGCGGCGTCGCCACCCAGGGCTACCGCACGCAGGACGAAAGCCGCGCCGCCGAAGTCACGCTGACCGACGCGCCCGCCACGCTCCTCACCGCCGACGGCCTCGCCGCGCTGGAACTGGCCGCCGACGTGGGCATTGCCGCCACCTGCGCCGAAGCCGTGGGCGTGATGGACCAGACCCTGGCCCTCACCGTGGACTACATGAACCAGCGCAAGCAGTTCGGCGTGCCCATCGCCAGCTTCCAGGCCCTGCGCCACCGCGTGGCCGACATGAAGATGCAGCTGGAACTGGCCCGCTCCATGAGCTACTACGCCAGCCTCAAGCTCGGCGAGGCCCCCGCGGAGCGCCGCCGTGCGCTCTCGCGCGCCAAGGTGCAGCTGGGCCAGTCGATGCGCTTCGTGGGCCAGCAGTCGGTGCAGCTGCACGGCGGCATCGGCGTGACCGACGAGTACATCGGCAGCCACTACTTCAAGAAGCTCACGCAGATGGAAATGGCCTGGGGCGACACGCTGCACCACCTGGGCGAGGTCTCGGCCCGCATGCAGGAGACGGCGGGCGTCTTCGCGTAAGTCTGCGCCCTCCCGCCAGCCTGCGCTGCCGCGCATCGGCCGGCTCTCGTTCCGAGGCCCAGGACATCCCTCACCACGATTCCCGGGCCTTTCGCTTTTTTGGGAACGCCCATGCCCCCTTCCCTGCTGCAGGGCCGGTCGCTGCTGATGATGGCGGCCGCCACCTCCTTCGTTCTGGCCGGCTGCAGTTCCAGCACGGCCGAGCGCCCGCCCATCGTCTTCGTCCATGGCAACGGCGACACGGCGGCGCTGTGGCAGACCACGGCCTGGCGTTTCGAGTCCAACGGCTGGCCGCGCGACCGGCTGCACGCCATCGATGTGCCCTACCCGCTCGCGCGCGATGACGACACCGTGGCCCAGCCCGGCCGCACCTCCACGGCCGAGCATATGGCCTACCTCAAAGCCGAGGTGGACCAGGTGCTGCAGGCCACGGGTGCCAGCCGGGTCGTGCTGCTGGGCAATTCGCGCGGTGGCTACGCCATCCGCAACTACCTCCAGAACGGTGGCGGCGAGCGCACGGTGAGCCACGTCGTTCTGGGCGGCACGCCCAACCACGGCGTCTGGGCGATTCCGGGCTTTCGCGAAGGCAGCGAGTTCTCTGGCACCGGCCCGTTCCTCACGCGGCTCAACGCCCCCAGGAACCCAGCCGGCGACGAGGTCACCGGCCCGGCGCGGTGGATGACCATCCGCTCCGATGGCAACGACAAGTTCGCCCAGCCCGACGGGCTGTGGATCGGCCAGCCCGGCACGCCGACCCATGTCACCGCCGCCGGGCCTGAACTCAAGGGCGCGCAGAACGTGGTGATCCCGCGCATCGACCACCGCGAGACCTCGTTCTCGCCCGCCGCCTTCGATGCCACTTACCGCTTCATCACCGGCGAGGCCCCCACCCGCACGGACATCGCCGCTGAAAGCGCGGTGGTGCTCAAGGGCAAGATCACCGGGCTCGGCCTGGATCCGGCCGATCCGGCCACCGGCAGCTTCAGCAACAACCTGCCACTGCCCGGCGCGCAATTGCAGGTCTATGCCACCGACGCGGCTTCCGGCGCACGCCGGGGCGCGGCGCTGCTCAGCCGCACAGTCGGGCCGGACGGCGCATGGGGGCCGCTCACGCTGCCACCGAACGTGCCGGTCGAGTTCGTCATCTCCGCGCCCGGCTATGCCACCACGCACATCTACCGCAGCGGCTTCCCGCGCGGCAGCGACCTGGTCCACCTGCGTGCCGAGCGCATCGTCGATGCGGACCGCACGGCCGATTCCATCGTCACCCTCACCCGCCCGCGCGGCTACCTGGATCCCCACCGCGACCGCATGCTGCTGGACGGCGCGCCACCGCCCGGCGTGCCGGCAGGCGCAGGCGTGTCGTCGGCCAAGCTCAAGCCCGCGGGCCCGCAGCGCACGATCACGGCGGAGTTCAACGGCGAGCGGGTGACCGGCCAGACCTGGCCCGCTGCGCAGGGCCACCTGGTGCTGCTGGAGATCACCCAGTAGCACGGAGGCCGGAGCCGGAGAAAGAGGAAGGCAAAGGGGGCTGCGTTAAGCCCCCTTTACTTTTCCCGATTGCGCTTACGCCGCCATTCGGCGCCGCGCCTCAGAACCCCAGCGCGTGCGGCAGCCAGGTGGAGATGGCCGGCACGAAGGTCAGCAAAATCAGCACCACCAGGTGCGCGACGAGGAACGGCGGCAGCTCGCGCGTGAGCGCCGCCAGCGGCACCTTGGTGGCCACTGAGGTGACGAAGAGCAGTCCGCCCACCGGCGGCGTGATCATGCCCAGCGTGAGGTTGACGATCACCACCATGGCGAAATGGATCGGGTCGATGCCCAGCGCCGCCGAGATGGGCGCGAGGATGGGCACCAGGATCATCACGCCCGGCAGCGGCTCCATGAAGATGCCGAAGAGCAGCAGCAGGATGTTGACCGCGATGAGGAAGGTGACGGGCGAGAGGTTCCAGCCCACGATGGTCTCGGCCAGCTGCTGCGGCACGCCCTCCACCGTCAGCACCCAGGCGAAGGCAGCCGAGGCCGCCACCACCAGCAGCACCGACGCGGTGAGCAGCGCCGAGCGCGCGGCGATGTGCGGCAGCGCCTTCCATTCCAGCGTGCGGTAGATCCACTTGCCGCAGACCAGGGCGTAGAACACGGCCACCACCGAGGCCTCGGTCGGCGTGAAGATGCCGAAGCGGATGCCCACCAGGATCAGCACCACCAGCATCAGGGCCGGAATGGCGCGGATGCTGTTGGCGAGCATCTCGCGCCCGCTCGGCCGCGGTTCGCGCGAGCGGTAGTCGCGCTGCACGCATACGCGCCAGTTGACGATGGCCATGGCCACGGCGATGAGGATGCCCGGCGCGAAACCGGCGATGAAGAGCGCGCCGACCGAGACCTGCTCGTCCTGCAGCGCGTAGATGATCATGATGATCGAGGGTGGAATGATGGGCCCCACGATGGCCGTGCTGGCCGTGAGCGCGGCGGCGTAGGCACGCGAATAGCCTGCCTTGTCCATCATCTTGACCATCATCGAGCCCGGGCCCGCCGCATCGGCCAGGGCCGAGCCCGAGATGCCCGAGAACAGCGTGAGCGACAGGATGTTGGCGTGCCCCAGGCCCCCGCGCAGGTGGCCCACGAACTGAGCGGCGAAGCGCAGCAGCACCACGGTGAGCGCGCCGCCCGACATGATCTCGGCCGCGAGGATGAAGAAGGGCACGGCCATCAGCGGAAAGCTGTCGATGCCCGTGAACATCTCCTTGAAGACGATCAGCTGCGGATAGCGCCCGCCCACGAAGACCGCGATGGCAGCCGACATGGCCAGCGCGAACGCGACGGGAAAACCCAGCGCCATCAGCACGACGGCGGCGATGAAAAGGGTGATGGCCATGGCGTCAGTTCCTTGTGCGTGTTCTGCGGCGGGCCATCACAGGGAGGCCGCCGATTCGGCGTCCATTTCGTCGGATTCGACGTAGCGGCCATCGCGGATGTAGCCGCGCGCCATGAAGAGCAGGTGCACGAACAGCAGCACGAAGCCCGCAGGCATGGCCGCGTAGATCCAGGCGAAGGGGATGTCGGTGGCCGGCGTGGTCTGGAAGCGCGTGGCCCAGACGTACTGCACCGAGAACCAGGCCATCACCAGGAAGAACGCGCCCAGCGCCAGCACGATGAAGCCGCGCAGCACGCGCGCGCCGCGCTCGCCCAGCAACTGGTGCAGGTTGTCGATGGCCACGTGGCCGCCGAAGCGCAGCACCAGCCCGGCGCCCAGGAAGGTGCACCAGATCATCAGGTGGCGCGCCACCTCTTCGGCCCAGACGATGGAATCCCCCGTGGTGTAGCGCAGCACCACGTTGGCGAAGACGATGCAGGCCATGGCCAGCAGCAGGAGGATGAGCAGCCAGCGGTTGCCGGCGACCAGGGCGCGCTCGAAGCGTGAAAGCATGGTGGTGACGAGGGGTCTGGAAAAGACAAAGCCCGGACGCGCCGGGCACTGGGGAACGGATCTGCGGGGCAGGCCGGCGGCCGAAGCCGCCGCGGGCCCATCACTTCACGCTGGCGATCTGGTCCAGCGTCTTCTGGCCGAACTTGGCGGCGTACTGCTTGTAGGCCGGCTCCAGCGCCTTCTGGAAGGCGCTCTTGTCCACCGACTCCACGACCTGCATGCCGGCCGTCTTGACCTCGGCCAGGCCCTTCTGCTCCACGTCGTCCACGAACTTGCGCGAGGCCAGCGCACCGGCCTTGGCGCCCTGCGTGAAGGCGGCCTTCTGCGCATCGGAGAGGCCGGCCCAGAAATTGGGCGACACGATCAGGGCCATGGGCGCATAGACGTGGCCGGTGAGCGTGAGGTACTTCTGCACCTGCGGCAGCTTGGCCGAGACGATCACCGACATGGGGTTCTCCTGCCCGTCGATCGTGCCCTGCTGCAGCGCGCCGATCACCTCAGGCCAGGCCATGGGCGTGGGCGAGGCGCCCAGCGTGCGGAAGGCGGTGATGTGGACCGGGTTCTCGGTCACGCGGATCTTCAGGCCCTTCAGGTCGGCGGGCGTCTTCACCGGGTGCTTGTTGTTGGTCAGGTGGCGAAAGCCCTGCTCGCCCCAGGCCAGCGCGATCAGGCCGCGCTTCTGGAACTTGCCCAGCAGCTCCTGGCCGAAGGGGCCGTCGAGCACCGCGCGGGCATGGGCCGTGTCGCGAAAGAGGAAGGGAATGTCCACCACGCCCACGTCGGGCACGAAGTTGCTGAGGGCGCCGGTGGAGACGATGACGGCTTCCACCGTGCCCAGCTGCAAACCTTCGATCAGCTCGCGCTCGCCGCCCAGGGCGCTGGAGGGGAAGTGCTTGAACTTCACTGCGCCGCTGGTGGTCTTCTCGACCGAATCCGACCAGGCCTGGGCCGCCGCGCCGTAGTGCGAATTGACGGCCAGCGCATAGCCGAGCTTGACTTCCTTGGCCTGCTGGGCGAATGCGGAAACGGCGGGCAGGCCGGCCAGCGCGGCAACGGAAACGGTGGCCAGGGCCAGGCGGCGGGAAACGGCAGTGCGCATGGAATCGATCCGATCGGAGGAGAGACGAAAAAACACCCCGGTACGGGGCGCGATGGCGGGAAAGGGGCAGCCCAAAATTATCCCCTTGGCCCTGCGCCCTCCATGTACGGGAAACCACGCAGGCCGGGGCCCTCCCGCGGGATGCGGCGGATCATCGGCCCGGAGTGCGGCAGGCCGCCACGAGGGACGTGGGCCGCGCCCCGGCCCAGCGGCGTTCTCTCAGTCGAGCAGGCGGGACGACTTGGGCACGTGCGCCATCAGGAACTCCATCTGGTCCGCCAGGATGCGGCGGTTGCGCAGGATGAAGTCTTCCCACAGGCTGGGCACGTAGGGCGCATAGAGCAGGGGCATGTGGGCCTGCTCGGGCGTGCGCGGACCATTGCGGTGGTTGCAGGGGCGGCAGGCGGTGACCACGTTCATCCAGTGGTCCACGCCGTTGCGGGCGAAGGGCACGATGTGCTCGCGGGTCAGGTCTTCCTCGTGGAAGTGGCCGCCGCAGTAGGCGCATACGTTGCGGTCGCGCGCGAAGAGCTTGCTGTTGGTGAGCGTGGGCTTGAGGTCATACGGGTTGATCGCCGGCACGCCCCGGGTGCCGATGATGCTGTTGACGGCGATCACCGACTGCTCGCCCGTCACGGCGTTGTGGCCGCCGCGGAACAGCGCGACCTGCGCGCCGGATTCCCAGCGCACCTCGCCTGCGGCGTAGTGGATCACCGCCTGCTCCAGCGAGATCCACGACTGGGGCAGCCCCTGGGCCGACAACTTCAAGACCTTCACAACACGCCTCCTGCTGAAATTCACAAGAATCGGAACGCTGATGTCTCGCGGTGGCGTGCCAAGCCACCCGGGGGAGGCCGCTGAATGAACCGCCGCAGCGTCATCCGTCCAGCACATCCCTGGCGCACAATATACTCCTTTCATGACAAATTGGCGTCCAGCGCTTGTTGCGCCTGCGCTCAACGCTATCAAAAAAAGAGCAAACGGATGAAGATCTTCCGCGGCTTCCAACACCCCGGCATCGCGCCGGCCTGCGCGCTCACCATCGGCAACTTCGATGGCGTGCATCGCGGCCATCAGGCCATGCTGGCGCTGCTCAACAGCGAGGCCGCGCACCGGGGCGTTCCCAGCTGCGTGCTCACCTTCGAGCCCCACCCGCGCGACTACTTCGCCGCCGCCCTCCAGCGGCCCGAGCTGGCCCCGGCACGCATCGGCACGCTGCGCGACAAGCTGGCCGAACTCGCCGCCTGCGGCGTGCAGCAGACGGTGGTGCTGCCCTTCAACGAAAGCCTGGCCCGCCAGCCCGCGCAGGGCTTCATCGACGAGGTGCTGGTGGGCGGCCTGGGCGCGCGCTACGTGCTGGTGGGCGACGACTTCCGCTTCGGCGCCCAGCGCGCGGGCGACTACGCCCTGCTGGACAAGGCCGGCCGCGAGCGCGGCTTCGACGTGGCGCGCATGAACAGCTACGAGGTGCACGGCCTGCGCGTGTCCAGCTCGGCCGTGCGCGATGCGCTGGCGCACGGCGACATGGAAGCAGCCGCCGCCCTGCTGGGCCGGCCCTACGCCATCAGCGGCCACGTAGTGCACGGCCGCAAGCTCGGGCGCGACCTGGGCGCCAGCCGCGCGGGCGCGGGCGATGGCTTTCGCACCCTGAATCTGCGCTTCGCGCACTGGAAACCTGCGGCCAGCGGCATCTTCGCGGTGCGCGTGCACGGCCTGGGCGACGCACCCCTGCCCGGCGTGGCGAACCTCGGCGTGCGCCCCTCGCTCGACGCGAACGACGTCAACGGCGGCCGCGTGCTGCTGGAGACGCACTGCCTGCAGTGGCCCGCCCACCTGGGGCCGGAAGGGGCCTACGGTAAAATCGTCCGCGTGGAACTCCTGCTCAAACTGCACGACGAGCTGAAATACGACAGCTTCGACGCCCTGACCGCCGGCATCGCCAAGGACTGCGACGACGCGCGGGCGTTCTTTGCCGGCAGCACCCACGCCGAAACCCACCGCCAGACCACGCGCGACCGAATTTGACGATCGCCCGCCGCCGCGGCCCGCGCTGCGGCGGTGCTGCCGAACGGCACACTGCCCCGCCCCTCTTCCCCCGCCTTCCAGGCAGCCGCCACGGAAAGCTCCCCAGGTCTTGCCATGTCCGAACAGAACCCCACCGCCTCCACCCCCGCCAACGGCACGGACTACCGCGCCACGCTGAACCTGCCCGACACGCCCTTCCCCATGCGCGGAGACCTGCCCAAGCGCGAGCCGGGCTGGGTCCGGGAATGGGATGAAAAAGGCATCTACAAGCGTCTGCGCGACGCCCGCCGCGGTGCGCCCAAGTTCATCCTGCATGATGGCCCGCCCTACGCCAACGGCCAGATCCACATGGGCCATGCGGTGAACAAGATCCTCAAGGACATGGTCACCAAGGCGCGCCAGCTGGAAGGCTTCGACGCGCTCTATGTCCCCGGCTGGGACTGCCACGGCCTGCCGATCGAGAACGCCATCGAGAAGAAGCACGGCCGCAACCTGAGCCGCGACGACATGCAGGCCAAGAGCCGCGCCTTCGCCACCGAGCAGATTGCGCAGCAGCTGGGCGACTTCCAGCGCCTGGGCCTGCTGGCCGAATGGGACAACCCCTACAAGACGATGAACTTCGCCAACGAGGCGAACGAGATCCGCGCGTTCAAGCGCGTGATGGAGCGCGGCTTCGTCTATCGCGGCCTCAAGCCCGTCTATTGGTGCTTCGACTGCGGCTCCTCGCTGGCCGAGTTCGAGATCGAATACCAGGACAAGAAGAGCACCACGCTGGACGTGGCCTTCAAGGCGCACGACAACGCGAAGCTGGCCGCAGCCTTCGGCCTGCCCGCGCTGGAGAAAGACGCCTTCGTCGTCATCTGGACCACCACCGCCTGGACCATCCCCGCCAACCAGGCGCTGAACCTGAACCCCGAGATCAGCTACGCGCTGGTGGACACGGGCGAGCGCATCCTGCTGGTGGCCGAGCCGCTGGTGGCCGC
>Ga0105242_10000487_pt1 | contig 31536 bp, 23 predicted proteins | sample KBSM24metaG_FD_81521 | JGI IMG/M metagenome (GOLD analysis project Ga0105242, IMG submission 81521) | Miscanthus rhizosphere microbial communities from Kellogg Biological Station, Michigan, USA - KBS M2-4 metaG | ecosystem: Host-associated > Plants > Roots > Rhizosphere > Soil | place...
CGCCGGAACGGCCGCGAGCTGCCACTGCTCGTCGAGCTGTTTCTCGCCCGGCGGCGCCGGCGCCGGGATGGTCACGCCCATGCCGCTGGCGGTCGTGAACTTGCCTCCCACGGAGCCGAGCGTGATGTCGGGATCGGTGCTCGGCGTGTCCTCGTTGGTGTCGGCGCTCGACGCACGCGGCGTAATCGGGCCGTGCATCGTGCGCGTGCCGTTGAGATCGATGTCCTCGACCCAGTACTGCACGAAGCCCGTGGGCGGCTTGCGGTCGACGAGGCGATAGCTCCGCGGACCGCCGGCGTTGGCGTTGTTACCGGTCACGAACGCCGAGCCGGTGATGATGTGCTGATTCAGTTTCTCGCGCGGACCGCCGCCGGTCTGGCGGTAGACGTCGAAGCCGAGGTTGTCGACTTCGCGCGTGGTCTGCCACGTGACGGTCACGTGGTTCTTACCCTGCAGCGCGTCCATCGACGTCATGTCGACGTACGTCAACGTCGCGGAGACCATCCAGAGATAGTCCTCGACCTCGCCGCTCATCAGAGCGAAGTTGGAGTCGAACGCGGGACCGGTGCTCGCCACGACCTGAGGCCGCGCCGGGTAGATGCGGAAGCGCGCGAAGAAATCGGTGCTGCCGGGATCGACGGAGGTCGGAACGAAGAACGACGTCGAGTTCGTGCCGGCGTTGACCGGCATGTCGAGGATGTTCTCGTATTGGTCATCGAAGTCGCCGTCGCCATTGAAGTCGACCCATGCGAGGACCCAGCCCGCGGCTGACGCCTGGATGTCGACGAACGCCGAGCCGCCTCTGAGGAACTGCGTCGAGACGAGCGTGACGCCGTTGTCCGCGGTGTCGGCATCCGCATCGACGTCTTCCGTTCCGTCGGTCTCGGTGGAGACGCTGGGGCCGAGGACGATCGAGCCGCCGATGACGCGATGCTGCGCGCCGCTCTCGGAAAGGAGCGTATTCGAGTAGGCCGCCGGCAGATCGCCGAAGTCGTACGCGAGCGCGCCGTTGAGCGTCGGATCGAACGCGTAGTCGACATCCTGGATGCTGTCATTCGCATCCCCGCCGATGCTCAGCGCCTGGCGGCCGATGACCGTCACGGTGTTGCCCTGATACGTGGTCGTGCCTTCGTACAGTCCCTGCTTCAGCACACCCGCGTCTTCGACGCTGCTGTTCGCATCCGTCGTGGTTAGGCGGAGGTTCTGCGTATCCGACACGCTGAACACCACGATGACGCGGTCCGGCAGGTTGGCGAACGAGTAGTCGCCGAGCGAATTCGTCGACGTGGAGCCGAGCAGGACGAACGTGTCGCTCGGGTCGAGCACGCCGGCGCCCGACCACGCCGTGTTGTCGCCGTCGTCGGTCCAGCGGTATGCCGTGACCTGAATCCCCTGCAGCGCGAACTCGCTGTTCGCGGTGTCCACACCGGTGTAGGTCGCGGCCGTCGCTCCGCAGTAGCCGTTCTTCGTCGGATCATCCGCGCACACCGTTCCGCTGAGCGCGTTCGTCCCCGCGTAGCGGTAGCCGAAGTCGACGCTGAGATTGCAGCTCGAGCAGCCGTCGGCCGTCCCCGGATCGCCGTCGACGATGCTCGACACGGCGCCGCTGGAGACCACGACCTGCACGGCGTTGTTGCGGCTCGTGGTGTTGAGGAGGCGCACTTCGAACGTCGGCGTGGGTGGCAGTCCGGACGGCCAGTCGCCATCGGTCGTGAGAACCTTCAGGTTGTACGTGCCGTCCGTGACGCTGGTGAAGACGTAGTAACCATCGGGATCGGTCTGCGTCCACCGCTCGCCTTCTCCCGAGTCCCACACATCGTTGGCGTTGGCGTCGACCCAGTCGAGTACGCCGTCGTTGTTGGTGTCGAGCCAGACGGTGACGGCGTCGATGCCCACTTCGCCGGAGTCGAGCACGCCATCGCCGTCCGCATCGATCCAGAGGTGATCGCCGATCGTGGCGAACCCCGGTCCGACGGCGCGGTAGCCAAAGTCGGCGCCCAGATAGTTGTTGCCGAAATTGAAGCCGATGACGAGTTTCTGACTGTCGCAGACGCTGGCCGGAATTCCGGGCGGAAGGGCGGTGCATGGAGCGCCGTCGGTGTCCGGGTCCGCGATCAGGGTGTACGTCGCCCCCACGGGAAGCGTGGTCGTGTCCGGGATCACCAGGTAGTACTTGCCCGGCGTCGCCTCGTCGAGATTCGCGAAGATGTACGTGCCGCCTTCGTTCGCCGGCGTGAGCGGATTGTCGGCGATCGTGGCCGTGGTCGCGACCAGCGTCTGTCCGCTCGCTTCGCCGCTCTGGAACATGTTGTCGTTGTTCGTATCGGTCCACGTCACTTCGTACAACCGGACGGTGACGCCGCTGAAGCCCGGCTCGCCGATGTCCTGCGTTCCGTTCTCGTCGACGTCCCAGAAGATCGAGTCGCCGATCGAGCCGAGGAAGCGCTTGTAGCCGAAATCCTGGAGCAGATTGGCGTGTACGCCATCCACCGACACGGAGCTCATGCTGTCCGCAATCGTCTCCGTCGAGTTGTTATAGATGATGTTCAGGTTCGGGAATGTCTGAGCGCCGGACACGAAAATCACGCTGTACCGCGTCCCGAGCGGGTCGATCCCCTGCACCGAGTAGTTGCCGATGAAAATCCCGTTGAACGAATACGTGCCGTCGGCCGCCGTCGCGGTACTGGCGATGACGTGGCCGTTCTCGTCGAGGAGGTTGACGGTCCTGGACGCGCGCGCTTCGCCCAGGTCGTATGCGAGATCCGCGTCGAGATCGAGGAACATCCGGCCGCTGATCGTCCCGGTCGGCGATGTGCCATTGGCCGGGTTGTAACGGAAGCCGAAGTCGACGTTCGTGAGGTCGACGCCGGCCACGGTCGCGTTCCTCGGATTCGTCGTTCCGGTCGTGACGATGAAGAACCGCGGGAAGTCCACATCCGCGGTATCGACGCTCACCGAATAGGTGGCGGCCGTGAGACCGGTCTTGATCCAGAATCCCTCGGCGTTCGTCGAGACACGACACGGCGTCGCGCAGGCCGTTCCGCCCGAGATCACGACGTCGACAAACGGGATGCCCGGCTCGCCCGCATCCTGAACGCCGTCGTTGTCGACGTCGTGCCAGACGCGGTTGCCGATCGCGAAGTTGGCGCCCGGGCTGTATCCCGCATCGGCGGTGAGGTAGCTCGTCGCCGAGGTGCTGCCGGCGAGCGTGATGAGGACGCTCTGGGGGTCGGGAGCCGTCGTGAGCGCGAGATCGGTGCTCGGCAAGCTCGCTTCGTCGATGTCGATGAAGTATCTGCCTGCCGAGAGTCCGGTGAAGAGATACTTTCCATCGACATTCGTCGACGTCGACGCGATCAGCACGTCGGGAGTTCCATTGGAGTCGATGTCCGCCCAGAGGTTGACGATGACGAAGGCGATGCCGTCCTCACCGGGGAGATCCTGCGTTCCATTGGCGTTGTTGTCGAAGTAGATCGTGTCGCCGATCGTCGCCGCGTGAATGTCGGGATCCCCAGTGGCCGTGACGTTGTCCGGGAAGTCGGGGTCGGTGGTGTCGACCACCACGACATAGCTGCCGGATGGCAGCAGTGTGAACAGATACTTGCCGCTCGCATCCGTCGAGGTCTGGAACAGTACCTCGTCGACGCCGGCGTCGATCGTACCGTCGCGATCGAGGTCCGAATAGAGGAAGACCGTGACGTCCGGGATTCCACCCTCGGTCGCGTCCTGAACGCCGTTCTCATTGAAATCGAAGAAGAGCGCGTCGCCGATGCTGGCCGAGCTCCGAATGGTGTAGCCGAACCGGTGCGAGCCCGAGATATCACCCGCGGTCACGCTGACTGAAATCTCGTTGTTCAGGTTCGTAATGCCGTCGGTCGATTCATGCGTCTCGGCCCATGCCGAGTTTGGGAGCAGGGGCGGCGTCACCCGGATTGTGTACGTGCCGGTTCCGAGGCTGCTGAAGGAGTAGTTTCCGTCGGCATCGGTCGCCGTCGTCGCGAGGAGCACGTTGAGGTTGTTGTAGAGCCGCACGGTGAATCCGGAGAGACCGGTCTCACCCGGCTCCGTTGGGAACACGGCGTCACCGTCGATGTCCCACCAGATGTTTCCGTAGATCACCGCGTTCGCGAGGTAGTACCCGAAATTGACGCCGTTGATGATCTCTTCGGCACTGGGGCTGTTCAGCAATTGCAGCGCGTTCGTATCGGCGTTCGGATTGCCCCAGGTGTTGTTGCATCCGGCGCAAACGCCGGCCGTCCCGTTGGCAGTCCAGGTATTGCCCGACACCAGCGTCGTGGCCTGGGTATCGTTCGGCTCCGCCTTCTGAACGCCGGCGAACGGTGAGGTGTTGCCCGTGCCCGGTGCGCTGTCGGTGTTCCCGACTTCCACGAGGTAGAACCCCGAGTCCAGACCGATGAACTCGTACACGCCGCTTGAATTGGTGACGGTGGTGCCGAGCGCGACCCATGCATTCCCGTTCGTGGTCGCCGAACAGGTCTTGCTATTGACCGTCGTCTCGAGCGTTCCGTTACTTTTCATGCACGCCCACAGCGTGACGGTGACATTCGGAATGACCGGCTCTGTGCCGTCGATCGCCCAGCCGCTCTGGTTCCTGTCGCTCCAGAGAGTGCCGCGGATCTCGCCCTTCCCCTGCAGGCTCACCGTCATGTTGCTCGTGCCGTCAGTCGCGAGACGGCCGTCGGCGTACAGGACGTGTTTGGTGTCGTAGGCTGTCTGGGCGACGTTCGGAGCGGTGGTGCTGCCTGAAATGTTCCGGGCGCGGACGTTGACGGTCACGAGCTCGGATCCGCCGGCTTCGATCGGCCCGATGTCGTCCCACTTGATGATGCCGGTCAGCGTGTCCACGGACGTCGGCGGCGGAGTTGCGGAAACGAAATCGACTTTCGTCTGATCGTAATCGTCCTGCAGCGGCACGGGGCTGAGCGTCGTCGACGAGTTGGATTCGCAGTTCTGATCGGTGGTGATCCGCAGACCGATCGCGTCGAGGAAGAACGTTTTCTGGTCAGCCGATGTGGCCTTGCTCGGATTGATCTCGAGCCGCAGGATCGAGAAGTTGTCGGCCCACGACCACGTTCCCCCACCCGGCTTCTGCGAGGTCACGTCCCATGAAATGGCGCTGTCCGGATCGAGGTTCGGCGGCTCGGACGAGTAACTGTCGATCATTCCGGTCGACAGTGTCCGCGTGCTGTTGTTCGCGCCGCTGGTGATCTTGAGCGACAGCGTGTCATCCGTCAGGAGCGCACTGAAATAGCCGAAATAGAGCGCTTCCACCTTGATGACGTTCCCGGGACGGACGGGAGCCGTGAAGCCGGTTCCGTCCATGAAGAGGAGACCACCGCCCGTGACCAGCGCCGATGCGACCGTGCGGTTCGGACCGTCCCACGCGTAGGCGGGATTCGTGAACTCCTTGCTCGGCGGGCTGCCGTTCGCACCCGTGGTCGCCCAGACCGTGTACTGACATCCGATCGGACCCTGGTGGCCAACGCTCGGAAGTCTGTTCTCGGCGAGGATGGAGTAGCTGAAGAAGTCTCCTTCATCGTAGCCGGTGTCGGCGATGCCGTTCGCATTCGCATCGGGATTGTTCGTGACGGTCTTGGTCAGGCGCAGCGGCGGCGCGAATCCGAAGTTCACGTTCGACACGGTCGCCGCACCGCCATCGCTTCCGTCGAGATCGACATTCACGGCCATGGTCACGACCGCGGGAATCTCGGTCATCTTCACCGCACCCTGGTCGGTCGTAAGCGGGAGACCCGGATCCTTCGTCGTGTTGCCCCAGCCCGATTTCACCTCGGCAAGCGAGGTGGCGAGCGGATCGGAGTCCGACTTGTCCAGGGCGATGAGAAAGCGGCCGTCGGGTAGCGAAGCAAACGAATAAGCACCCGTGACGGCGGTGGACTGCGTCGTCCTGACCAGGACGTCGCCGCTGCCCAGCTCTCCGTTCCCGTCCGCGTCGTAGTACAGCCAGACCGTAACCGTCCCGATGCCCGCCTCTCCCGATACGTCCTTCACTCCGTTCGCATACAGGACTCCCGCGCCGATGTCCTCGTAGACGAATCCCGAGATGGTGTTCGATCCGTTGACGAGCGTGCAGGCCTGATCCGTCGTTCCGGACGCGGCGCCGCCGAAGCTGAGAGTCCCCGTATTGCAGACGTAAGGACCGGCGTTGACCGTCACTTTGAAGTTGACTGTGGCGTCTTTGCCCGCGGGCAGCGACGTCTGCAGGGTTCCGTTGTCATAGGAGCCGTTCGTCGCGATGCAGGACGTTCCGTCGTGTCCGCCGTCAAGGCTGATGCTCGTGTAGAGCATCCACTGGATGTTCGTCACTCCGGCGGGCTCCGTGAGCGTCCACGTGGCCCCATTGTTGTTCGAATACCGGATCACGTAGGTGGAACTGGTAATCTGGTAATTGATCGGGCACTGGTCGACATTGCCGTCGAAGTCCGTGAAGCCCTGCGTGTAGGTTCCGGTTCCGGAAGGCTCGACCAGGTTCGTGCCGCCAGTGTCGACGGCGGAACCTGGAACGAAGGTCGTCCCCGCCGGGATGGCCTCGCTGAAGACGAGCGGAACGCCGAAATCGGGAGCGCCGAGATTGGCACCGGTACTGTTCGGCCCACTGTTCGGCGCGGTGAGGGTGTAGGTGATTTGCGCGCCCTGGTTGGCGGTCGCAGGTGCAGTCTTGTCAAAAACGAGATGGGTACCGAACGGGGTGCTGCTGAGCGGATTGCTCAGCCCGAAATCGGCGCTGAATTTTTCGTTGTCGAAACCGGACGCCGCTTCCTGATACGGCGTCATCACCGAGCTGCAACCGCCGTCGGTGGCAATGAACTGGTAATACACGAGTCCCACGGCGCCGGTGTTGTCCGGCAGGTGCTCGAAGTAAAGCTCGTTCTGGAATGGGACCAGCATCTCGCCGCCGCTCTTGAGCTTCACGATGAGCAGACCGTAGACATTGACCATGCGGAAGCAGTCGGCATCGAACGATGCAGCGTCGCCGACCGGCTGGAGCCACGCGTTCTGATCGGGAATGAGATCGCCGTCGTTGTCGAATCCCTGTCCGACATTTCCGAGGTCGTACCAGATGCCCTGTGTGGTGATCAGGCGCTGGCCGGGGTAAACGGGGTTCGAGCCGCTGAGCGGCTGGCCGTCAGGACCGAGCGTACCCCAGCCGATGACCGACTGGATCGCCGCCAGATAGGCGTCGGGAACTTTGGAGTCGGTGTTCGGCCAGATCTTGTTCGCCGATGCGGAGATCTCGTTGCGGAGCGTGAAATCGCGGCGGACGTTCACGACCGGGGCTGCGATGCCGGTCGTCGTCGACGCCCAGACGTCGTAGTTGAGAGACACGTCGTCGACCGGCTGCACGTCGCCGGTGATGCTGGTCGCGCAGGGCGGCGCATCGGGCAGACCGCCCACGTTCGCGCACTGGGGATACGTGAAGAGCCAGTACTCCGTGACGCACTGCCCCGGCGCGAGCGTGCCGATGTAGCGGCTGCCGTCGGTGGACGGGGCGGTCCCGTCGGACTCGAGCGTCAGCGAGTAATTGCCTGTATTGGTGATCTGAGGAGAGGCGGTGAACCCGGTGGAGTTGAGAACCGGGAACGTTCCGGGCGTGGAGCCGACGCCGCCGTTGTAGTTGCCGACGTTGGCGACGACGTTGGAGAGCGCCGCGTTGCCGGTGTTGCAGACCTTTGCGCCGATGTAGGCCGCCGACGGCGCGTACGTCGAAGGAGCGGTGACGTTCGAGTCGACGACCAGGTTGTAGCCGTTGATGATGTCGACGTTCAGCACGCCCTGCGCGGCCGCGGGGCTCGCAACGAACAGAGATGCGAGCATGACCGTCGCAATTGCAGACGAAAGCGGGACCGCGTGCGCGGCCTGGATCAAGCGCTTCAATTACCTCTCCTCGTTGTTCTCTCTGGACCGACTATCGGTTCGGACCCGGATTATCGATCTGCGGACGTCAGGATGTTGTCAATCATCCGCATAGAATGCGACAAAAGCAAGAGTTATTCGCAGCGACCGAAAATAGCTTGGAGGGCGGCGGGCTCTCAACCCGCCGGCCGGGTGGTTTCGACGAACTGAGAGCCCGCCGCTCCACCTCTACTCCAGCTTGACTACCTCGATCAACAGCGCCAGGCCGGTCTCCTCGCGGCGGATCGAGACGTTGCTGCGCGAGATGCCGGCGGCGTCGCAGCAGGCCAGCACGTCTTCTTCCGAGCGCTCGATCAGCGTCCAGTTGCCGAAATACTCGATCAGCGGGCGATACGGATTCCCCTCGGCGATATTCGTGAAGAAGAACGTTCCGCCGGGGCTGAGCAGGCCGTAGCCGATCTTCAGCAGCAGCGTCGCCTTGCGGGCATCGAGATAGTCGTACAGGCCACCGGCCAGAACGAGGTCGAACGCTCCGCGCGGAAGGCCGCGCGCGACCGAGAGCACATCGCCGCCGCGGAAATGACAGCGCTCGCGCACCGCCCGCAACCGCGACGCCGAGAACTCGATCGCCGCCGGGTCGCTGTCGTTGAGCCAGATCTCGCCGGCGAGCGACGGCAGCTGGCCGGCGATGCTGCGCAGATCGGGGCAGCTTCCGCACGCCAGCGACGCGATGCGCGTCTGTTTCGGATTCGCGAGCATCGTGCGCAGGATCCGCGCGGCTTGATGCTGCACCTTGTTGCGATGCTGCTGGGCGATGGCGCGGCTCAGCGCGTACGCCTCGCACGAGCGGGCCAGCGTACCTTCCGCCGCGCGATTCTCGCCGCGGCAGAGATACTCGACCGTCTCGAAGTCGCCCGGATACCCGCGCGGCCATTGCTGCAGCCGGGCCACGAACGGCGAGCGCGCGTGAATGCGCCGCACCGGCTCGAGGATCGCGACGATCTCGCCGCGCGTGAGCGCGGCCTCTTCGCAGGCCAGGATCGACGCGCAGATCTCGTGCACGATCGCCAGCACGCGGTGGTAGAGGTGCTCCTCGCGCATCGACGCGTTCTCGAGCTCGACAAATGCCGCCACATGCCGCCGCAACTCACTCACGGCGGTCTCTTGCGCAAGATAGAACTCACGGATGGCCGGGGTGGAATCGGACACGTCCATTGCGTTCCTCACTCTCATTTGGAATCTCCTGTCGAGTGGGAGGGACGCGTCCGCCCGAGTTCCCCGGCACATCTGTTGCTCACAGAGGAAGATGTACTGGGAGGTACGTATGAATAGAAAACTATCGTCATTGGCGCTGCTGCTGGTTCTCTTCAGCATGGCGTGCGGATCGATGAACCGCGTGTTGCCGTCGAATATGGACGCCAAGGCCATGGAAGCCGACGTGCGCGGCAAGATCCTGGAAGCGGTCCCGGAGAAGACGTTCGCCGTCGAAGTGACGGTCGACGATCACGCCGTCGTGACCCTGGAGGGTCACGCGAAAACGCAGGAAGACATCAACAAGATGGTCGACGCTGCGAAGAGCGTGAGCGGCGTAACGCGCGTCATCAACCGTCTGCACGTACAACCGTAACCCGCAGTGGAGCGGCGGGCTCTCAGCCCGCCGCCCGGTTCCGGCGGGCCTCAGAGCCCGCCGCTCCACCCCTCGGCCCGTGCGATACTGCCGCCGCCGTGCCTTGGCGGGTCGAAATTCTCGACGCGTTCTACGATTCCCTTTCCGCGCTCGACAGCTCGGAAGAAACGAAGCGGTCAGTCGATACCCTCATGCTCCAGGCGACGAATGATCCGGAAAGCGCGCCTCCCCTCTCCGGGATGTTCATGCGCGTGATCAAGACGCTCAGCGTCCCGGGCTTTCGGCCGCTGCGTCTTTTCTACTGGCTCGACGGCGAGGGCGTGCACCTGCTGCACATCGAGGAGTACGACGAGCTGGAGCCGTAGCGTCACCCGGTCGCGACAAAGTCCGAACCGGGGTTGTTGCGCAACGCGCGGATGAAACGCCGGACGTCCTGCACCGTCGTCCCCGAGGCCTTGCGAATCGCGATCGCCTCGCTCAGATAGTCGAGGGCCGTGATCGCGCGCGCATTGAGCCCGGCCGCCGTGAACTCGCGCACGACTTGCCGCGCGAATGCTTCCGCTTCGATGTGCGCCCCGCGCGAGAGGTGCGCCTCGATGATGTCCAGTCCGCACAGCCCCGCCTCCTCGACGAGGTTCTCGTTCAGGAACTGCGCGCGCACGCGATGAAGGTGATCGATCCCCGCGTCGACGTCGCCTTTCCGCACCAGCATCCGTCCTCGCGCGATCTCCGCCCGCGCGACATGGAGCAGTTCGCCCAACTGCTCGAACAGGCGGACCGCCTCGCCGAGATGTTCTTCCGCGAGCGCGAAGTCCCCGGTCTCGATCGCCGCATGAGCGATGTTGCTGTGAATGCTCGCTAGCGCATCGAGATCGCCGAGGTCACGCGCGTCCGGAAGCACCGCGAGATAAGCGCGGCAGGCCTCGCGGAAGCGAGCCATGTGGTGCAGCAGCGTTCCTTCGGCGATCCCGCAGAGCAGTTGTCTGCGCCGGTCGCTGCTTTGGGCGAGCGTCCGTTTGCATTCCCCGAGGACGGACATCGCTTCATCGAGACGGTTCACTTCCTGCAGCGCGGGGAGGCGAGCGAGCTGAATGACCGCGCGGTCGTGAGCCAGCGCCTGGTATGGGGCGACGATCTCTTCGGCGCGATCCAGCGACGACAGCGCCGGCTCGTATCGGGCGAGCAGCCGAAGCGCGACGCCCTGATCTCTCCATGCCTGTCCCCGCAGCTGCGCCAGCGCCACCTCGGGATACATCGCCGGCGGAAGCGCATCGGCGATGCGGACCGCAAGCTCCGCGATCGCGAGCGACTCCAGCGGAAAGCGATAGGCGCGGGCGAGGATCTCCCGCCGCAGTTGTTCGAGCCCGCCGACGTTGCGCAGCTCCTCCCGCTGCGCGAGTTGCGGCCACTCCGCGTACGGCGTCGCGCGCAACAGGCGCGCCGCGATCCCGGTCGTGTCGGTCTCCGCCGGCGGCTCGAGCGGCTCGAACAGCCGCTCATCGTCGCCGAATGGGATCTCGCCGAGCTCCTGCCGCACGGCGACTGCCGCGCGCTCGACCGCCGGAAGCTGCGGGAACTCGGCGCCCTCGGAGCGGAATGCCGCCGCGGCGCGTTCGTATGCGCGCAGCGCGGCGCGCGCATCTCCGGTGCGATGCAACGCATCACCCCACGCCTTCCACGCGTTCCCGCGCAGGATGGTCCTGGCGATCTCCGCTTCCGGCGGCGCGTCGAACGCATTCACGGATCGCAGGACGAATTCGAAGACCGGAAGTGCGCGCGCGCCGTCAGTCGCGTCGAGAAGAGCCTGCAGGGTATGCAGCGTCCGCGCGGCCGGATGCGCCGTCAGCCATTCATCCCATTCCGCGGGAGAGAGCGCGAGCATCTCCTCCGCGAACTTGCCTGCCTCTTCGCGGCCCGCCGCCAGCCATCCGCCGAAGCGCCGGATCGCCGCGACGTTCTCCTCGCGCATGGCCGATACGATACCACCGCGATTTCAGCGCTTCTCGATCAGCCGCTCCAGCCCATGTTTCGCGATCAGCTCCTCGGCCCGCCGATGGTCACCCTTCGTCCCACCCGGAGTCACCACCGGCTCCCCGGCTCGCCCGCGGGTGATGAAGCGAACGACCCGCCGCCACCACGATTGCGATTGCGCTCTCGACGTCACTACCTAAGGAGTGACGGCTGAAACGATTTCCACACCCCTGCCTTCGTCAAAACTCGCGGCAGGGACGCGGCATGCGTAACCCAGGGAGTGCGGCCGTCCCGGCCGCAGCGATCGGAAGTCTCGCCCGATCGCCGAGATCGGTCGACGGCCGAGACGCCCGCCGACTGCGGGCGAGACGCCCGCGCTCCACGACGACGACTTCACGGATTCTTCGCGATGGTGAACGTGATCCGGTAGTTGCTCTGATCTCGCACGTGCGTCGTGACGGTGGCTCCGAAGTCCTCTGCGCTGCCGAACGTGAACGTGTCGTCGCCGAGCTCGTCGTCGCCGCCGGTGAACCAACTGTCTTCGTCCATGACCCGAAGACGGACGCTGAGCGATCCCTCCGGAGATGGCACCGGAATCGTCGCGGCCAGCAACTTCATCGCCCGCGTGTCGTGGTCGTCCATTCCGACGGTATCCGACGAAGGCCACCGGCCGGAGACGGTCTGTGCTCCGTTCGAGACCGTGTATTCGACGTAGATGTCTCCCGAGCCCGCGAAGAAATTGTCCTGATCGTCTTTCACATTGAGATCGTCGAGGAGAACGCGGAGGCCGGCCCCGCGGACCTCTCCCGTCAGACGGTAGTCGGCGCGGTCGATCGTGAAGCCACCGGATGTCGGAAGCGATTCCGTCGCGTCGTTGGAAAGCGAGTCGTCGCCGTCGGGCCAGTCGTCCTCGCGCAATCGGACGTCGACGGTGGCACTCGATCCCGCGGCCGGAAACGGCAGCACGCCGGCAAACACGTTGATGTTCTTCGAGTCGTCGTCGTCGAACGAAGACTCGCCCGAGGCCGGCCACCGGCCGCTGATCTGCTGCCCGTTCGCGCGGAGGTCGTAGTCCATCCAGATCTCGCCTTCGCCCTTCGGCCACGGATCTTCGTCGTCGCGGATCAACAGGTTGTTGAAGAACACGGACAGGTCGTCGCCGAGGTTATCGCGCAGATCGCGGACGATCTTGCGGCGGCAGACGGCACAGAACTCCTGATCCGACGCGCGCATACGGCAGGCGTACTGGGGCCGGAACACGCCGCAGCGACTGTAGACCGCACCCTCGTACAAGCCGACGATGTCCTCGTCCGTGTTTCGATCGGGCACGCCGCTTTCAGAACAATTGGACTTGCCCTGCGTCGGCAGGCTGGTGCCTCCGAGCACGAGCTCGTTCCATTTGAGCGTGGAGCGGTCCGTATTGATCGTGGCATTCGCCTCGCCGGGCTCGCCGCCGCTGAACGTATCGCCTCCGTCGTAGTTGTATTCGTCGGCCAGGCCGAAGATGGCATGCCCGAGCTCGTGCACCGCGATCTCCGGAAACTTGCTGGTCGATGTCAGGAACGTCAGCCCGCCGCCCGCACATCCACCCCAGCCCGTGTCGTTGACGAGCACGATCACGATGTCGTCATCCGGCGCATTCGCGGCGAAACCGAGGGCCAGAGCGCTGTCCGTCGTGAACACGCAGCGATACACCGATCCCCCGCCGCCCGAGCAGTAACCCGAATCCATCGCCGTCTGGCGGGTCTGGTCCGGATCGCCGGAGGATGTTCCTCCGCACGTCGAGAACTTGTCCGTTCCCGACTCCGGCGAGCTCACGTTCACGCGGTGGACATTGAACGCGCTGCGCAGCGCCTCCAGCGGATGGGCATCGAGAAACGCGGCCATGGCCTGGTCGACGCGCGTATTGAATGTACCTTGTTCGCCCTCGGTGAAGCCGTCGCCGAGAAACACGAGGTCGACCTTCTGCGCCGTATCCCCGCTGTTCAGGAGGGTCGTCGTTCCGAGAAGCACGCCTCCGTCCGCGCGGGCCTCCGGTGCCGTGGCGCCGATGATGAGCATCGACAGGACACTCACCAGGTATCCGGGCAGACGGGTGACATCGTTCGTCATGATGAACCTCCTTCGGACGCTCGACCGGCTATTGCACGGTCGTATTCGGATTGATGTTGACCCTCACCTGACCCATCGGCGTTCGCTTCCAGCGCTTGACGTCCGCGCCGGCGACCGGCTCGAGACCTTCGAATGCAATCGTGGCAATCCCGGGCTGATAGGCGACCGACACCTTGACGGTCGGCTTCTGAACGATTTGCTCTTCCTGCCTGCGGATGCGCGTCTCGACGTTCGGATCCTGGTACTCCGAGACCGCGGTGATGGGAAGGAGAAAATAGCCCGATACGAGCGCCAGTCCCGCGGCATCGGCGGCGCGATACTCGACCAGGCGCAGCTTGCCATCCAGGAGGGCCTTGCGGTTCTCTTCGATCGACGGCTCCTCCACCGTTCCGCGTTTCGGAAGGGCGGACACGACGGCCAGCGTGCCGTCGGACTGCAACTGCACCACGAGGCGCAACGTCGTCGGTGGCCCCGGCGATGGCTGCGCCGGCCGCGGCTCGAGCTTCAGCTGCGTGCTGGTGTGATTCTCAGTCTCACTGCCGCAGCCGAGCATCAGGCCAAGGGCGGCGGCGAGCGTGATCGCGATGACCGGACGGCTGACTCGATGTCCCATTGCATGCCTCCGCGGTTTGTTTTCATTTCAGTAGTGACGAATCCCGCCTAAGCGTTACAAAACGCTCGCCACGAACCTGACAGGTGGTGGAAGCCGCTGACAATGGAAAGAAGTGTTACTTTGATTGACCGGGAGGCAATCGCCCATGCGGAACCTGATCGCGTCACTCGTCGTTTTCCTTCTTCCGCTAACGCTTTTCGCGCAAGGGCAGTCGACCGGAGATTTTCACGAGTGTCCGTCGGCCGGTGATGCCGGGTCCGATCATCCGTCCGCGGATCGCGCGTTGAACGAGCTGAAGAATCGCGATGTGGCGCCGCCTGAGTTCATCGCGAAAACGGTCACGGCGATCGTCAACGACGCAGCGCCGCGTGCCATGCAGGCGGGCGAGAAAGATCGCGAACAGTGGACTCCGGCTCAGCGCAGCTCGATCGCAGCGAGAGAAGACACCGGCATCATTGTCAGGGGCTTTCTCGCGGGCGTGAAGAAGGAGGATCTGGAATCATGCAACTGCCACGATTCCGTCCGCGTGGACTACCACCTCTGGCTCGTGCAGAGTCCGGGGCAGAAGCGTTCGAAGTCGATGGTGATCGAGATCAGCCCTCGCATGCTCGATGACCACCCTGACTGGCCTCGCCTCGTCAGGATTGCCTGGCATCAGGGCCATCGCGTCAGCGGATGGCGGACATGGGATCAGGAACATCACGAGCAACTGACCGGCCATACCAACCATAACGGCACCGTGACGCACGCGTCTCGCGCGACCCTCTGGGAGATCCATCCGATTCATCGGATCGAAGTCCAGACGAACGACGGGAGTTGGGTGGATATCGAGGACGTGGATATCTAGCCACCGGGGGCCGCCGGCTGCCTCGGATGCGTTCCTTGCCACCGGCACATGTCTTAGCAGACGGTTTCCTCTATGGGACGCACCATGGGATTCCCGTCCACCCATATCACTTCAAACGTGTACCCGGTACCACAGTACAGCGTTTGCGGTGGAGGATGTGAGACGGCTTGGACATGTACCTTGATCACGGCCCGCGTCTCGCGCCAAACAGCGGACTCGAAGAGGATGTTGGACGGTACGGAGTCCTCGGGATGCTCCTTCGCGAATATCGTTACTGATACGACGCGGCGATGCTTGCCTACGAGACCCTGTACGTGTTGAATCTGCGCGTCGTCCGCAAGAATAACCGCGGCGTTTTGTGGATCAACTCTATCCATGACGGCGCTCACCGCCGCCTGCAGTCGACGATCGCCTATCGATGAATACGTGGCGCATGACACAGCCGTCAGCGCGAGAAGCGCGCACAACAACGCAGCCAGGCTTTTTACTTTTGACATGCTATGCGACTTGCGATGCTCCCAATTGACTTCGAAGTGGCGAGACGACCGCAACGAGAGTGCAGTTTCGACCATGTGTAGCGATTCTCGCGCAGGACGCGCTCGGACACAACGGGATTGCAGTGGTACCGGCAAACTCTCGTGCGGCCCCGCGTCGGTCGAAGCCTATGCCGTGTCACGGTCCACCCCGTCGCTTCTGTCAATTCGGTTCGGCTCTAACGTCTTGAGCCTATGTCTGCACGGCGGCGGTCCGCACGCCGAAGCCGACGTGGCACGGCGGTTGCCGCCAGTACGCGCGAAGATGCAATGGGCGATCTGCAACCGACGTGACGCCGCGATTCTAGTGAGTTGACGAGGCGCTTCAGCACCGGGCCGAAGCCGGCCGCGTCAGGTGCTAGCAGGAGTTTAGGCGGGCGCACGGATGTCATGCCGTGCGACATTGCGCGAGTGTTGGCTATGAGCTGCGATCACAGACCACGTTCACCTATTTTCCGTCGCTTCCGCCACCGAATCGCGACAGAATATCTAGTGCGAAGCGTTCACTGAACCCGCAGGAGAACGCCGCTATCAGATAAATGCCGACCGAAGGCCCGCCCGCATTGCCTTCGAGACCAACATTGATATCAACGATGCGCAACGCCAGGATGAAATACACCACAAGGGAGAAGAACGCGCCTGTTAGCGGCTTCCCTATGCCCGATATGCAAACAATCCAACGGCTTGTCTGGTCGGTCAGGTCGATGGCGGAAAATCGCGTAAGCACGCTAGTAGCCGTACCCATGCCGGCGAAGAGAAATAGCAATGGAAGCAACGATACCTCATCAGTCGAAAACCTGAAGAGCCTCGAGGTCAATAAAAGCACTGCGAATCCAATGGTCAGTAGTATTCCCAAGCATACCCCGCCGAAGAATAGTAGACGGTTCAGCGCCTGAATATGCTGAGCGTAAACAACTTCCGTATGTCTGAGGAGGTCGCTCGCGGCCTGACACTGACGGCCCAATAAGTTGCTCACAACGTTTACGATTAAATCTCTCAGCTCCGCGCGCTGGGCCGAATTTTTGCCGAGCGTCCGTAGCGAACGGTGATCGAGAGCGACGATCCGCGTCGCGAGCTCGACCTCGTCGCTTGTAGCATCCGTCGGCATAATGAATGAGACGAACCGTTTTTGAATTTCTTCATCGCTAGTACTGAGATAGGTTTGGATAGGGAAATCGTCTTGCGCAGGTTGGGCCGCGCCTTGCGGAACAGCAGGAGGATTGTCTTCAAGCTTGCGATGTTCGGACATCAAGTTCCCGTCATGGCCGCAGCATACGGCTTATCTACGATGTAACGCAAGATGATACCGGCTTGCTCCGCCTAACGATCGTCGCCTGATATGGAGTGACCTTGTCAAGAAGCGCAGCCGTTGGTTCGGCCGCGAAGCGGCGACGATGATCATTCTGATATCCGCGGGTCGAGCCCGCATGAGCATGATCCGTCGGGAGCTGCCTCAGTCTGCGCTCGCGAGTAACGGTGTGAGCCGCCTCACATAGGGTCGGGGGTTCTCCTTTCATAACCGGAACCTCGGCCGAGCGAACGGCTGTGCTGATTCTTTCTTAGATGCTGCCTTTTGTGTCGTTGAGATTGAACTGCTGACCGATGGCCCAGATGAAACCGACGAGCTCACGTGCTACGGCAACGACGGCGATGTTGGATGGCTTACCGCGGCTGGTCAGGCGCTGGAACCGCCGATTGAAGCCGTGCGTCGCATCGGTGGGCCAGATCGACGGTGGATCAACCCCTCCGTGACGGCGCTACCGCCGCCTACAGTCGATGATCGCCCATCGATGAACGCGTGGCGCATGACACAGCCGTCAGAGCGGACCTGTTTGTGCGCAGAGCGTCGCGGCAAAAACGAACGCGAGAAACGCAACGGCGGAACAGATCGTCAACGGCGCATCGTGAACACCTCCGACTTTGGGATGCGAACATCCTTTCATGAAGGGAGTGACGCCAAAACCGATTTCCCGGTTCACGTCTCGCGCAGCATACGCTCAGGGCTTCGGACCGGGGATCGGCGGAATCAACCCGTCGCCCGCCGTAACCGGGCTGAGATGAAAGACGCGTTGCAAGACTCTCAAGACGCGCTCTCGGAATCCCTCCGAGTCGCGTGCGGCAAACGCCGGTGTGGCCAAAAGAAAGACGAGTGAAAGGACTGCAAGCCGGCGATTCTGCAGGCGCATTGAACTCTCCAGCGGAGGCCCGTATCAGGCCGCCGAAAGCGGTGATGTGGGGAAGCCCCGCGGAGTAGTGGTTGGGGGAGGCGAAGTACTACCCTCGCCTGCGAAAAAAAGCGTGCCGCCGTGGCGCGAGGCGGCGCTAACGCTCTGGGTCGGGCTCGATGAAGAGGAGCTTCGGCTCGTCTTTCAGGCGCCGCAGATACGTGCCGACGTGCCGCGCGGCCGAGGGCGTCGCGACGTCCGCCGTTTCCCGCAGATACGAAAGCGCGTGGAGCGCACGCTCGTTCAACGCGGCGCGACGGAGCTCGTCGACGATCTCACCGGCCAGCTCGCGCGCGGCGGCACGCGCGTTCGTGGCGAGAAGAGCCTCGATGAGATCGACGCCGGCGAGCCCCGCCTCCTCCGGCATCCCGAGCTTCTGAAACTCACGCCGAACCTCGCCGAGGATCGCGATCGCCGACTCGAAGCGCGAAGCCGCGAGCTGGGCCGCGCCGATGCTCCACGTGGCGCGCGACGTTTCGGTCGGCATGTCGAGCTCGCGAAAGATCGCCCTCGCCTGCTGCAGCGCATCGACCGACGCGTTCATATCGCCGGCATCCGCCGCGGCTCGTCCCAGATTGTTGTAGGCAGCAGCCACGGTATGAAGATCACCCGCGGCGCGAGCGGACGGGATGACACGCATGTACGCCTGCCGCGCATCCGCGAGCCTGCCGAGGCGATGATGAATCATGCCGGTCACGAGGTCGCACTGCGCGACTTGTTGCACATCCTCATAGTCGCTGAAGGTCTCGCGTGCACCCTCCAGCACCCGCAGCGCTTCATCCATCCGATCCATTTCGCGGAGCGTGATCGCGCGCGCAAGCGCAAGGATCGCGCGGTCGTATGCGAGCGCCGGCTCGTCAGAGATCCGTGCGCCGGCGATGTCGAGCGCTGTCAGCGCCGCATCATGGCGGCTCGCGAATCGGTGAGCGTTCGAAATCGCCTTCCAGCCATCCGCGGCGGCCTGCGCGCGCAGCAGGCGAGGATACGACTCCGGCAGCGCATCCGCGATGGCCGCTGCGAGTTGCGCGAGGTGCAGGCTGCGGCGCGGCCAGCGAACGAGCTCCGTGCGCGCGGCGTCACAGAGCAACTCCACCATCCCGATGGTCCGCCACGCCGGCGGCAACTGTGCATCGAGGTATCGCTCCGGATCGGTCAGGATCGTCGTTACGACGGAAGCCGCTTCGATGCGCTCGGCCTCCAGTTTCCGCGCGAAATGTCCGAAGGTATTGGCGCCGCCGATCACTCGTCCATCCTCCCGCTGTAGCGTCGATGCGCGAGGTCGAGGCAGCGGCTGACGAGTTTCGCCGCGTATCGCTTGGTCGTATCGAGGATCTTCGCGATCGAGGGGATGGTGTGACCTTCGATGTACCGCAGGCGAAGCGCGAGCTGGCAGCGGGGTGTGAGGCGCGCGAACGCCTCGCGCGCCGCGAGCTCCGCAGGCCACTGCTCTCCGACCCGCGCATAACGCGGATCGACGGTCTCGGGACCGTGATCGGGCAGCGGCTCCACTCGCTGCGCACGGCGAAGATGGTGTTTGCTGGCGTTGTAAATCGCGCCGATCAGCCAGGCCCGCCGGTCATGAACGCGCGCCGCGTGGATGAGGAAATCGAGAAAGACCTCGTGGACGAGCGTCTCCGCGTCGGTGTGCGAAATCCGGAAGCGCTCCACGGCGATGCCGACGAGGAGGTTGTAGTGCTCCTCGTACGTAGCCGCGAGCTCGTGATCGCTGCTCGTGCCGGGCGAGATTTGGAGGGACATGGCCGAACGCTTGCGCCACAGCGTAGCGCGGGCGGATTGGCGGATCGGTCAAGAGGGGAGCTGGGCGTTGTCGGCGTCCGGCCAAGCGAGAGCAGCGACGAAACCCGGAATCGTCGACGCGAGCTCCTCCGCATTCGCGCTGGCGACACCTTCGAGCTCCTCCATCAGAACACGGCTCACGCTCGTGCGATCGCGTTCGGCAAAGTACTGCAACATCGCGAGCTGATACTGAGGGACGGCGGTGAGACGCCGCGCCGACGCATCGGAAGAGCGTCTTCGAGGTGAACTTGGCGGCCATTCAGATTACAGGACGTAGCTTTTGGCATTTGGGGCTCTCGACCAAGTGTACGTCAACCCAACGCTCGGAAGACTACCGAGCCGGCTCGGCCGTCGGCTCGGCCGACGGGCCAGCGAATCGGGCCGCCGTCGGCTCTGGCATGCACGCCGCTTTCTCGCTCATGAGATCTTTCGCTTCGTCTGAATTGGCGGCTTTGGCGCTAGAGTGACGACCCGTTCAGGCATCTCCGCCTGAATCTCGCGAAGATGCTTAACAAGCCCTTCGAGACCGCCATACTGCTCGAGCATCTCTTCACGGATTTTGTGGAGCTCTTCGACAATAGGATCTTCGGTCATGTCATGGCTCCAGCAGTTCCTGCGGCGTACAAATGAACGGTGGTTCATAACCTGCCGTCCGGCACACCGCGTACACCTGCGGAAGTATGTTGGCGTTCACGATATGCTTACAATTCCAACTGATCAAATAATCCATCCCGTGAACGGCTGCCACGGCGACATGAAGAGCATCGACGTCAGCTTTCGCTGGAATTCGGGTATGACGGAGAAGCTCACTCGCGAGAGCAACGGCAGCGTCGGTAACATCGAGCAGAGTCGTTTCAGCCAGGAAGTTTAGCCGTTCCTCGGCAAGGGGCGCGTCGCCTTTTCTGGCCTCGTCCATCTCACCGGATCGCTGCCCTTTAGTGGTTGACTCCGCGGCATCAGGAGCAGTCGATGCTTGAAAGGCCGTACAGGCATTGCGACGTCGTCGGTCGTTCGTCTGTCGTCTTCTTCGTCATCATCGGAGTGCCGGTTCCAAAGCGCCACGAAGAGGAGTGCGCGAGTGCTGGGCCTCTTGGGTGTCGCGGGTAGGGAAATGAGCGCTGCCGTCACTCCTCAATTGCAGAGGGAGCCGGCAGGCGTCCGAGGAGGTCCAGCGCATGAAGTTCCACCGGGTCGAGCTGGAGCTGAAGACTGTCACGCCGGCGTTCATCGGCGGCTCCGATCCGGCAACCGATGCTGAGTGGGCCGCCAAGAGCGTTCGCGGGCATCTCCGGTGGTGGTTCCGTGCTGTGATGGGAGGAGAGCTGCAAGGCGACGCCGGCGCTGTTCGCGAGCTTGAAGATCACCTCTTCGGCGCCACGAGTCAGAAGTCTCCACTCAGAATCCTTGCATCTTCGAATCACGAGAGCCTCGTTGGTGACGCGGCTGATGGGCATCCGCTCGACGAAACGCAGCTCGGGGACGAATGGGGCGCAACGGATCCGGCTGTTCGCGCGAGACTTCGCTTGAGTCGCGGAGCGACGAATCCGATCGCTTATCTCGGTTTTGGTCCGATCGCCTGGAATCGCGAGCAGCACAAAGTCATCTACGAACGTGCGCGCATTCGGCCCGGACATTCTCTACGACTCCTGTTGCAATGGCGCGATCGATTGCCTGAGGTTGAAATCAAACGAGCTTCCGGCGCAAAACAACACATCAATCTCGAGGCGGCCCTGCAGAAGGCGCTGTGGTGCTGGCTCCATCTCGGCGGGATCGGCGGCCGTTCCCGCCGCGGCTTTGGTTCGCTCGAATGCGTTGCCGTCCATATGCGCAACGGCGAGCGCACGTTTTTCGAGCCGATCAAAACACTTGCGCGCTTCGAGGAAGACGCAAAGTCATTGCTTGAAACCGCGCGAACAGCATCCGCGGTCGCCATGTGGTCGCATTTCACGAATGACACGCGCATCTACCTATCCACGACCTCTTACCCGGCATGGGGTAACGCACTCTCGGCTGCCGGTGCGTGGCTCATTGCATTCCGCCGACGGTATGGCCTCGCCTCTGATGAGCGCACCTCAGTGAGGAATCGTGACTACGTCTGGCTAAAAAGTTCAGCGTCACCCGCGGGCGTACCGGATCGCGCCGGTTTTGGCTTGCCGCTACCGTTTGGTCAAGGCGAGGATCTGGTGGCGGCATGGCGCTCGGGTGGTAGGCGTTCCGGCGACCACGAAGAAAGTGGACGCAGAGGATCGCCGCTTCTCATTCACGTCGCACGCTTCGAAGGAAAGCATCATCTCGTCTTTACGTACATGCCGGCACTGCTCGTGCCGAAGGACAAGGAGATCTATTTTCGCGGCCAACACAGCGAGCCGACCGTGGGCCAGAAGAAAATTGTGAGCGACTTCCTCGATGACCTCGCGGACGTCAAGAAGAAAATCCGGAGGGCTCTGTGACCTCCGCCCCGACCGCCCTCCTCACCTTCTCGATCGGGCCCGTTCACTCGTTCATCGGGCAGGCGCGGCGAATTGCGGATCTGTGGTCCGGCAGCGCGATTCTCTCGGATGTGACAACCACGGCGATGGAGACGCTGCTCTCCAGTGAAGGCACCGATCTGATTTTCCCCGACACGAATAGCCCCAGGGAGCTGAAGGGTGTCCCCAACCGATTCGTCGCACGCGTGCCGCGCCACGACCCGGATGCCATTGCGAAAACCATCGAGGCCACTGTCGCGAAACGGTGGGAGGCGATCGTTGACCACGCGAAGACAACGCTCATCCGCAATGCGAAGCCGGATGCCGGCGCCGAAAAAGCGATCGCCGGCGCGCCGTGGCGGGATGCGCTGACGACCGCCTGGTCGTGGATCGAGGAAGAGGGCGATTACCGCAAGATCTCGGACGAAGGCGCGCGGCTCTTTGCGGCTTCCCGCATCTATCGTCCGTTCGGACCGGCCGGCGAAGCAGGAACGAAGTGCGCCATCTGCGGCGAGCGGAACGCCCTCCCCGATGGAAATCGGAGTCATGTCGAGGCGCTCTGGCGGACCGCCGAGACGCTCACGCAGCATGGACCATTTTCGCGTTACTTCCGCTACAGCCAGACCCGCCTCTGCCTCATCTGCACAGCGAAGCGTCTGTACCCGACGTTCGAAGGAGATGCGAAACGAGCGATCTTTGAGTCGTTCGAGGACTTTCAGCCCGAAGAGGATCGCCCTTACTTCGCCGTCGTGACGATGGACGGCGACTCGCTGGGCGAGCGGTTGCGCGGCGACAAGATGCGCAATGGCAATCTCGAGGAATACCAGCGCAAAGTCTCGACAAAATTGTCGGACTTCGCCAAGTCGTTGCATACACGAACGGCGGAGCTAAACATCGCCAGCCTCCAGGTTCAGGCGGCGAACGCTGATCACCCGCCTCAGCTCATCTACGCAGGCGGCGAGGACGTTCTCTTCGTCGCCGATCCGCGCGATGCGCTCAACGTCACCGAGGCAATTCAGCGCCGTTACGCACAAATGTTCTCCGATCCAGACTTCTCCCCAAAAGACTTCACGATCTCCGCGGCAGTGCTCTTTGCGCACACCAGCGCGCCGGCGGGGTTGCTCTTCAAAGACGCCGATCGTCTACTCACGCAGAAGGCCAAGGCAGGTACGAAAAACGCCGTCGCTGTTGCACTGCACAAGCGCAGCGGCAGCCCTGTGGAAGTGGTGCTGCCGTGGGACAAGCCTTGGTTAAAGAGTCTCCTGGGATTGCAGAAGACATTGCGCGATCGCCAGCTCGCTTCGCGGCAGACCTACGATCTCGCCGAGGCCGATCGCACGCTTCACGAGGTCTTCAGCAATCGTGAGCAATGGCGGGCGTGGCTCGAATATCGCCTCGGCCAGGGAGAGCTGAGCGCGGAGCTCGTTCCAACGCTGGCAGATCTGCTCGAGCCATTTTTCCTGGAGAGCAAGACTGCGGCGCTGCGCATTGCGCGCTTCCTCGCCGTCGAAGCGGAGCCCAGGAGATCGAAGGAAGGCGCCGCGTGAGCTGGACGGCATACCGGCTCATTCCCGAAGACGTGCTTTTCTTTCGCGAAGCGAAGCCGTCGTCGATCGGCGACGATCACTATCTCCGGTCGATCTTTCCCCCGTTTCCTTCGACGCTCTACGGCCTCACGCGCACGCAACGGCTTCTCCAAGAGGGCTGCGATCTCTCAGCCGTTTCGTCGCAATGGTGGCAGGCGTTGCCGGACGAGCTGCGCCGCCAGGTCGGAGAATGGGGAGAGTATGGAAGTCTGCAGCTTCGTGGCCCGTGGCTGCTTCGCACGAATCGCCGCGGCAGCGCCGAAGACGACGAGATTCTCCTTCCAGCCCCTCTGGATCTTCGCATCCATGCAAACGCACCGGAGAACGCCGACGAGCCTCGCACGGTAACGAGCGTGGCCCGGTTGCTTCCCGTCGACCGGGCGCGCGAGAAAAAAAGCTGGTCGCACCCATTCGCGCCGATGAGTCCTTCCATTCATTCCGAATCGGCGGGCGCCTTCGTCCCGATTCCGCCGTCACGCCATGAGGCCGGCCTTCCTCCGACAAAGCTCGACTCTCCGATTGATTGGTTTCTCAAAATGAACGGCGTAGAGCGATGGATGGACGGCGGCACTCCCCTTCCCGAGCACTTCGTCGATTCACGCTCGCTTTGGCGCAGCGAGATACGCACGGGTGTCGGTCTGCAGAAGGAACGGCGATCGAACGAGAGCGGCATGCTCTACACGTTCGGCTTCGTTCGTCTCGCGCCCGGCGTATCCATCGGATTCGAGCTCGAAGGTGGTGCGCTGCAGCCGGAGTGCTACGTTCGACTTGGTGGCGAGAACCGGCTTGCACGACTCGAGCATGGACCTTCTCTCACTGGACAAATCGATGCGGCACGGCATACGGCCGGCGGCGATGGTGTCTACACGCTGCTCGCGCCGGCAATTTACCCGAATGGCTCGTATCCGGAGGCATCCGTCATCGCCGCGGTGGTCGCGGATGCCGGCCACGTGGGTGGATGGGATCTGGCGAAGCGCGGGCCAAAGCGGTTGCAACGCGCCGTACCGGCCGGGTCGGTCTATTGGATTGACAACGGGCCGGGCGAACGGCTCGGCTCTCTTTCACAGCAGAACCATGAAGGATTCGGCCTGATGCTGCGAGGCAACCGGCCGGGGAGGTGACGATGGCCAGTCGATCATTCGAGCCGATTGAGTTGCTCGGGCTCTACACCGAAACGCCGCTGCACTGCGGCGCGGAATCCGGCACGGGCTTCGTCGACATGCCGATCCAGAGGGAACGCCATAGCGGTTTTCCGATGATTCCCGGCTCGACGATCAAGGGGGTGCTCCGCGACGACGGTGACTGGGGAACGGACGCCCAACGCGACTATTTTTTTGGCGCCGATGAAAAGCGCGGTGCCGGAACTGCGACCGCGGGCAGACCCGGCGCGGTCTCGTTCGGCGATGCGTTTCTCGTGGCGTTCCCGGTGCGCTCGTCGAAGTTCCCGTTCGTCTGGGTCACTTGTCCATTGGTTCTCGAACGGACCTATCGCGCCCTCGGACGCCCCTGGCCGAATCCCACCGGCACGCTCAGCGAAGGAGAAGCGTGGGGCGGCGGTGAAGAGGAAGACGTATTGCTCGAAGAGCTCCACGTCACCGCCAGGAAGGATGAGCAGACCATCCTCGCGCCGCTCATAGACCTCCTGCCTTCGGGCTCCGACTTCGACTACACGCGAAATTGCTTCCGCACGCGACTCTATGCAATCTCCGACGCCGATTTCGGAACGATCGTGGAAACAGGAACGGAGATCGTGACGCGGATTCGCATTGATGACGAAACAGGAACGACGACAGGGAAAAGCGGGCAGATGTTCAACGAAGAGATCGTCCCGCGGGACGCGCTGTTCGTGACCGTTCTGCGCGAGTTGAGCAACTCATCGCCGAAGTTCCCGGCCCACAACATTCCACCTGTGATCCGCCTCGGTGGTCACGAGACGATCGGCCGCGGCGTGACGTGGGTCAGTCATACGAAAACCGGCAACGGAGTCAGGTCATGAGCAGACTGGATCTGGAGCGCGCAAGGTTTGCGTTGGAGCAGATCAATACCGTGAAGGAAGACGAGCAGCATCGCGAGAATTACCTCATCGAGTTGCGTGATCTTCCGGCACGGCTCCACACGGCGGGTTTGGGGCAAACGGTTGCGTCACTGCTTGCGTCAGGAGAAAAGAACAAGGCACGGCTGAAGATCTATGGCTGGCTCGAAGAGTGGCTGAGTAGGCGTCCGATCCATTATCCGGTGAATACCCAAGAGGGCCGGCATCTGATCGACTGCATCGTCGGATCGAAATTGCCTGACGGCGTTCGAACGGCGAGTTACGCAGCAGCGTCACGCGAGGCGCGGGCGCTCGCGACCTGGCTCAAGAAGTTCGCCGAGGCCTTCATCCCCAAGAAAGCGTAGAAGAGCAGGAACATGACGATTCCGCTGCCGCCGCCGCTGCATGACCTTGTTACGAAAGCGGAGAGTCTGTCCCTCCGCTTCGATCGCGGCTACGACGGCTACGACCCGACGACATGGAAACACCGTCGCGCGACCCGGGACCGCAAGGAAGGCAAGACGGAGTTTCTGAACGCGTTTGTTCGCAAGTTCAATGAGCATCCGAAAGAGCCGTTCAGCCGGTTCCTCGAGCGCCGCAGGAAAGCGCTCGCGCCGCTCGAGCCGGTCGAGCGCAAGAGCACCGCGCCGATCATCGTCGGGATCGGGCGCTGGAATCCGGTGGAAGTCGGATTCACGCTCGACCGCTTCAGCGGCTGTCCGTTTCTGCCCGGGTCGAGCGTCAAAGGACTGCTGCACGCGGCCGCCGAGCTCGTGGCGAAAGGCGATCTCGAGGGTGACGCAACATTCTGGGCAAACGAAACGAGTCGCATCTTCGGCGACGGATCCGAGGAGGGACAGCCGGCTCGTTCCGCGTTCGCGTTTTACGACGCCTTCCCGTCGACGTGGCCGACGCTCCAAGTCGACGTCATGACGCCGCACCACAGTAAGTACTACGACAGGACGAATCAGACCGCCCCCGACTGGGATGAGCCTGTCCCCGTTCATTTCCTCCGAATCGCGGCGGAACAGATATTCTCATTCTGGTTCGGTCCGCGCGCCGGCGCTACGCTGAAGGATGGGGACTCTGACGCGACGAAGATCCTGCTGGCAACCGCGCTCGATTGGCTGGGGATCGGCGCGAAGACCTCCTCCGGATATGGATGGTTCGAGGAGGCGACTCAGACCGCACAGAAAGTGGCGCGCCAACCTCCGCCGCCCGCGGTCGTCGTTTGGAAGGATGCGACGCTCGAATTCAAGCCCGGGAACGGCATGGTCGAATGCAAGCATGACAATGGGCGTGCGTTCGCCAAGCTTGCCGAGGTCGCCTTCGATGATGAGCAGCTGCGCGCGAAGCTCGAGAAGAAAAAGACGCTCGGGCTGGTCTCGATCACCGTATCGCAGGAGGGAAACCTGTTTCGGATCAGGAGCGTCACGGCCGGGCTGCCGTGAGAAACGAGCACCTCGTCATCGACGTGTCATCCTGAGGCGCGAAGGCGCCGAAGGATCTCCTGCACCGCGAAACGCCGGAGGTGCGCAATGCTGACAGATTGCTGGTTTCTCAGTTGGGAGTTCTGGAACAAAGTCCTCGACGCCGTCCCGCTGACCCAGAACTTTGTCGCCAGTATTGCGATGGGCGTCCTGACGACGGGGTTCGGATATCTCCTCGGACGGGGCGTCCGCGCGCGCCGGGTCACGATCTCGCCGTACAAGGTCACCGGCACTGACGCCGAGCGGACCAAGCCGCAGGTCCTCATCGCCAGCCTCTCCTATCCAAAGAATTTCGCGCCTCCGCTGAGCGACGAGGAGTTCCGCGAAGCGCTCCGAAGCGGCGACCTCGCCCGGCTTCCGCTGAGCCGGGCCACTCCATCGATCGGCTCGGCCGTCCTGTTGCTCGAGACATACAAAGACTCGCTCAAGGAGGTCTTCTTTGTAACGACGCGATCAACGGGCGGCGGCTCGTCGAGCGATGCCGTACCGCTCCTACAGCAGTGGGCGCGCACGAACCTCGGCGAGCGAGTCTCGATCCATACCGACAAGCAATACGAGGTGGATCTCGAGGAAGACGATCGCGTCGCCCGGCAGGCCTACGACATCTGTGAGCTGATTTTCGAACGCCTCGCGGAAGAGAAAAAGTACCAGCCCAAGGGGCGGGAGATCCTGGTCGACGTCACAGGCGGCACAAAATCGATGACGGTCGGAATGCTGCTGGCATGTCTGCACCCGGAACAGGACGTCCACCTCGTCGGCGTCCACTACAAGCCCAACGGCGACGCGGACTGGGGCACTTCATTTCCGATGGGCATTCACTTCGACCCGCGGCTCGAAGGCAAACGATGATCCTCGATCTGTCGCTGCACAATGTCGATCTGTATGCCGGCCTCGATGTGCGCGAGCACGCCGGCCGGCTCAACCTCGTGACGCCGCCAGCCGAAGCCATTCCCGTGATCCTGCGGAACCTCGAAACGATAGCGATCGATCACGACGAAGTCGTGCTGACCGGCAGCATGGCCATCTGGTCGTACCTTGTGATTTTTCACTGGCTGCATGGACGAACGCGACGGATCTGGTACGAAGATGGACGCGCGGATCGGATCCTGGTGGCAGCGCATGGATGACAGTCTTCCGTGTTCGCTCCTTCCCGGGGATGTCTCCGTCCCCGCCAGAGGACGCTGCAAATCATTGCACCGATGGCAGTTGGCCCGCGCCGGGAGGCGGGATCCCCGGGAGGACTGCAACATATGCGAAACAAGCAGCTTGTCGTCCAGATCGCCTCCTCGGTGGCGCGCCCGTCGAGTCGGAATGCCGCCGCAGGTGGGCCATCCCCGAACGACTCTCATGGATGCGCTTGATATCAAGACATCCGAAGCCAGCAGTGGAAGTGCGAAAGACCGATCAAGGAATTGCGACTTGCCGTCGAGCGAGAACTCTACAGCCTTAATGCCGCGTGGAAGTGCGACAGACCGATCAAGGAATTGCGACCTTTACTGTTTTCACTGTTGGTTGCGTGCGTCGGCGGTGGTGTGGAAGTGCGAAAGACCGATCAAGGAATTGCGACCAATAAATCCGGAGGCCTGCTGAGCCTGTAGGTTGATGGAGAACGTGGAAGTGCGAAAGACCGATCAAGGAATTGCGACTTCTTCTCGTAGAGGTCGAGCGCACCGATGACGAGCGTCTGCGCCTCGAGTGGAAGTGCGAAAGACCGATTAAGGAATTGCGAGATCGACCGCAGATCCATGCCCGGATCGAAACCGAGAGCGTGAAAGACCGATCAAGGAATTGCGACTGCGCGATGGCTGTCGCGGACAGGGCCAGGATGGCCAGGGAGAGGGAGGAAGTGCGAACGACCGATCAAGGAATTGCGACTTCTTCAGCGTTGCGTACACGCCGACGATGGCTCCCAGACCCGCGGAGTGGAAGTGCGAAAGACCGCCAAGGAATTACGACGAAGCAGCGAGTTTCTGATACTCCTGACCGACGATGTCGAGTGGGAAGTGCGAAAGTCCGATCATGGAATTGCGACGCAAAACGACGTGTCAGTTCCGCCGTTGAAGTACTGCAAGTGGAAGTGCGAAAGACCGATCAAGGAATTGCGACTTTCTTGTACGCGCGCATATGCCAGGTTTCGCGTTTTTCGAGTGGAAGTGCGAAAGACCGATCAAGGTATTGCGACTTCTTGTAGACGATCTTCGTCATCGGAAATGCCCAGTGGAAGTGCGAAAGACCGATCAAGGTATTGCGACCTTCTGAGCCGCCTTGATACCCCATCCGATCGCGCAGCCGAGTGGAAGTGCGAAAGACCGATCAAGGAATTGCGACTTCTCCGGGGCGACTGGGAACTGGAGCTTGGCTGCGTAAGAGTAGAAGTGCGAAAGACCGATCAAGGAATTACGAGCTCTCGGGTGAGTGCCTCAGCAAAGTGAGTAAAGGCTCCCAAACGGCACGATGATGATGACTCTCGAATTCGACCGCCTTCGGCTCACTCTCCGTCTCCGTAAGGCGCCGGCGTTTCATTTCAACCACGGCGGGGTCGTACAGGGGATGCTGAGAGCGGCGATCGGCGCACACGAATTGCCCGACGGGCTGATCCCCTTCGCCTGTGAGTCGGGGCGCGTCCAGTTCGAAGAAGGGGCAGAGTACCGCATTGGAATCACGCTCTGCGGCTCTGCTCGCGGTCTGCGGAATGTGCTCGTCGAGGGAGTCCGGCGGATCGGTGAAGCACGTCCGGCCCGAGGGCCGCTTCCCGCGCTGGGCGGAAACTTCGAGCTCGTCCGCGACGATGACCTCCCCTCGCCCGATCTGGAACGCCAGCTCGCAACGGTGAAGGCCAGCGACACCATCACGCTCCGTTTCCTTTCACCGTTCCGTCTGGAGCGTCCCGCCGAGATGAAAGTCGCTGGTGCCGCGTACGTCAACAGCGACTGTTTCCCGTCCGATCATTTTCTACTGCGCCTATGGCAGCGGCTCTTCCGGCTCCACGCGGGCCGCTATCCGTCGGCCGAGGAACGAGTGGCGGTTCCGCCGGATGCAAGCGCCGCTCGTGCGCGCGAGGTCTTCCTTACATGGATCGATGTTCCGGTGAAAGGAAGCGACACAGCGACGAGGCCGAAGGGATATACCGTCGGCGGGGTCGTCGGGCGCGTCTCCCTCGCCGCGGTTCCGGAGTCGTGGCTGCACGCCCTCGTCCTCGGCCAGTACCTGCACGCCGGAGCCAACACCCATTATGGCTTCGGACGTTACGCGATCGAGGAGTGCTGGTCGCCGGCCGACGATCCGTTTTGCCCGAGCCGCACCTACCGCGATGCTCTGTCCGATCCGCGGCTGCTCGAGCACGCGCTCGAACACGTGCAGCAGCACTCGGAAGCGGCCGGCGTCGATGGTGTTTCTCCGGACACCCCGTCATCGGATCTCCTGCGTCTGCCGGAAATGCTGGCCCGCGATCTGGCGACAGCGCAATACGCTCCATCGCCGCTGCTCGGAATTCTGGGAACGAAACGCGACGGCGGCATCCGGCCGCTCACCATTCCAACCGTAGCGGACCGCGTGGTGCAACGCGCCACGGTGGAGTTGCTGGTCCCCGCCATCGAGACGCTCTTGGAGGACTGCTCCTTCGCTTACCGCAAGGGTTTCTCCCGCGCCGGCGCCGCGCGCGCGATCCAGCGGGCGTACGAGGAAGGATATCGATACGTGCTCGACGCCGACATCACGTCCTTCTTCGACGCCGTACCGTGGGATCGTCTGTTCGCGAAGCTCGACGGGCTGTTTCCGTACGATCCGATCGTTTCGGTGCTCCGCGCCTGGACCACGGCCCCGGTCGTATTCGACGGCCGGTCGATCCGGCGTGACCGTGGCCTGCCGCAGGGAACCGCGGTCTCGCCGCTGCTCGCGAATCTCTATCTCGACGAACTGGACGAGGAGCTGCTGGGCGAGGAGTACCGGCTCGTCCGCTACGCGGATGATTTCGTCGTCTTGTGCAGGGATCTCGACGAAGCCATGCGCGCCCGCGACGATGCCCGCGCGGCGCTAGAGCGCCTCGGTCTTTCTCTTCATGAGGGAAAAACCGGCGTCCGGAGCATCGATGCCGGCTTCACCTACCTCGGATACCTGTTCTGTCGTTCGACCGTCGTCGAGCAGGAAGACGAGGAGCACAAGGAAGCAACTGTCATTGCCGAGCCGCCGCGTCACTCCTGGTTGGCTTCCGTTTCTCTCGATCGCGTGCGCGCTCTCGCGGCCGGCGGAGCCGTACGCGCAAGTCGCGATGCCGAAAGCGCGGTCGTTCGGCTCGCGTCGCGCGAGATGATCGACATCCCGGACAGGCGACCGCTGTACGCGC
>Ga0105242_10000488_pt1 | contig 31479 bp, 28 predicted proteins | sample KBSM24metaG_FD_81521 | JGI IMG/M metagenome (GOLD analysis project Ga0105242, IMG submission 81521) | Miscanthus rhizosphere microbial communities from Kellogg Biological Station, Michigan, USA - KBS M2-4 metaG | ecosystem: Host-associated > Plants > Roots > Rhizosphere > Soil | place...
CCTGGAAGATCGCCAGTGACGGGAGCGTGACCAATGGCTTCGCGTAAAGCGCTCGCGTGCGCGTTCGCGGCGCTGATCGGCGTCCCGGCGCTGGCGCAGGGGCCCCCCTACGGCATCGGCCGCACGCCAACCGCCGAGGAAATCCGCGCGCGCGACATCTCCATCGGTCCGACCGGCGAGGAGCTGCCGCCGGGAAAGGGCAGCGCCAAGGAAGGCGCGCTCGTCTATCGCGCGAAAGGATGCGCCGGATGCCACGGCGCCACAGGCATCGGCGGCTCCGCGCCGATCCTGAAAAGCCGAGATCCCGCGAATCCCGACGTCTGGGCGCGGGGGCGAATCCTGCCGCTTCGCGCGCCGTTCGCGACGACGGTCTGGGACTACATCAACCGCGGCATGCCGCTCAATCGCGAGGGGACACTGACCCCGGACGAGGTCTACGCGCTGACGGCGTATCTGCTGTTCATCAACGGCGTCATTCCGGAAGACCAGGTCCTCGACCGGCAGAATCTCGCGCAGGTGAAGATGCCGCTGGGCGGCAACTATGCGTCACTCCCCGACTGGAAGCCGCGGACGCAAAGATTGAAGGGCTATCCCTATTAAAGCCGGGCCGTCAAAGCGGAGCTTCTGACGTAGCTGTTCAGCGCCAATCCACTCGTCCCTGGACGATTGCCGAGATGGGTACCGCCACGAGATGGACCGATGAGAATCGTGTCCTGCTCCGGTCTCTATCTATGAGGAGGGATGAGGCATGAGCGGCATCAACGACACCCGGGCGCGTGCGGTTGCGGATCTAGCTGATGGATTAATCCTTGCGAGCGTGGAGGTCGTGGCCCCTCCGGAGCGCGTGTTCCGGGCGCTGGCCTCGAAGGAGATCACCGAATGGTGGGTCAGGCCCGGGGTGTTCGACACGCGTGAATGGACCGGCGACGTGCGTCCGGGCGGTCGCTGGCGAGCGTCCGGCATGACGAGGGGCGAGCCGTACGTGCAGGAAGGTGAGTTCCTCGAGGTCGAATCGCCGCGATGGCTGGTGCACACATGGGAGCGTGCGGGGAAGCCGGACGCGGCGTCGACGGTCAGCTACCTCGTGGAACCGATCGACGGGAGGACGCGCGTCACGCTTCGGCACGTGGGGTTCGCCTCGCGCGAGATGTGCAGCGCGTTCGCGATCGGATGGGAAACGAGCCTGGAGCGGCTCGCCGAAATCCTGGCTCCGGAGTTTTCACTGAATCATCGGCACGAGCTTGGATCGTAGGCGGTTCCGGTGAAGACACCTGACGGCGAGCGTCCGCAGGAAGCCGCGCTTCTCGCGTCCGCGAAGGCAGGAGACCGGCGAGCGTTTCAGGAACTGATCGAGCCTCGCCGGCGCGAGTTGTTGGTCCATTGCTATCGCATGCTCGGCTCGTTTCACGACGCCGAGGACCTGGTGCAGGAGACGCTGTTGCGCGCGTGGCGCGGGCTCAAGGGCTTCGACGGCCGTGCGTCGACGCGGTACTGGCTGTATCGCATTGCGACGAACGCCTGCCTGAATGCCCTCGCGACGCGCGCGAGCGCCGGCCGCGTGCTGCCGGAAACCGAGGGGCCGGCGACCGACCGGATGCCGGACCGCGAACCGGCGTCCGACATCGCGTGGCTCGAACCCTACCCGGACTCGGCGTTGGAGCAGATCGCGGACGAAGCGCCGGGGCCGGACGCAAGATACGAGATGCGCGAAGCCGTCCAACTGGCCTTCGTCGCCGCAATCCAGCTTCTTCCGCCGCGTCAACGAGCGACCCTGTTGCTCGCCGACGTACTGGGCTGGTCGGCCGCCGAGAGCGCCCGGCTGCTCGATTCGTCGGTCGCGGCCGTCAACAGTGCCCTGCAGCGCGCCCGCACGACACTCGAAGAACGGCTGGCCGGACGCCCACGGGTTGCGGCCGCGGCGAGCGAGGAGCAACGTGCCCTCCTCGAACGCTACGTTCGTGCGTGGGAGAGCACGGACGTCGATGGCTTCGCCGCGCTGCTGAGAGAAGACGCGGTGATGAGCATGCCGCCATGGCGGCAGTGGTATCGCGGACGTCCGGCGATTGCGACATTCTTCGCGAACACGGGCAGGCCAGGCGGACACGCGCCGTTCCGGCTCGTGCCGACCGCGGCGAACCGCCAGCCGGCGTTTGCCTTTTACAGCCGTTGGCAAAGTCCCGAGTGGCGATTTCACTCCATCCAATTGCTGACGCTCCACGACGACACAATCGCGACGATGACCAGCTTCGTCATGCCGTCGCTGGCGTCTGTGTTCGGCCTGCCGGCGGTCCTCCACGACGCCACATGATCGTCGGGCTTGATCTTGATTTACAATACAAAGTGCTCTGTGTATGATGTTTCCGAGGCTGTCATGCGTCCTTTCACTCTCGTGCTTGGGCTCGGCGCGGCGCTGCTCGCGGCCGCCGCCTGCGACACACAGTCCCCGGACTCCCCGCTGATTCAGGCCGCGCGGACCGGTGCACTCGACACGATCACACGCCTTCTCGACTCCGGCGACGACGTGAACCTGCCCGGACCCACGGGCGACGACTGGGACGCGACGCCGCTGCAGCATGCGATCCTCGCGCGGCAGCCTGGCGCGGTGCGTCTTCTTCTGGATCGCGGCGCCGATCCGAATCGCGTCGCCGGCCCGAACGCCCCGGCGCCGCTGCTGCTGGCGGCCGGCGACACCGATCCCACGTTCGTCACCCTGCTCCTCGCCCACGGCGCAGACCCGGCCACCGAAGACGAAAGGGGAGTCACACCGTTGTCTCTCGCGGTCGCGGCCGGCACGATCAACGGACCGGACCGCCCGATGTTCGGCGGCTGCCGCGTCGAAACGGTGCGTGCGCTGCTCGCGCACGATCCCGCGCCTCGCTTGAAGCACGATGACGCCGGGAAGAACGCGATCTGGTGGGCGCGCTTCCAGATGTGCCGGGACGTGCTGCGATTGATTGGCGAATAGCCAATGACGCTCTCCTAGCGCCGCTTGTACTGCAGGCTCACCACCGTTGCCTGATCGACGACCAGCGGCTTGACGAACTGATGCGACAGGCGATCACCTGCATCCAGGCGACAGCGGCTATCGACACATGGGCGAAGCCTTCGACTTGTCGCTGTTGAAGGCTACCGGTTCCCCTTTTCCTTGAGCGCCTTCAGCGCCTGCTCGTACACCGGCAGGTTGACCTTCTGATTCTCCGGGATGTTCTTGATCGCGATCTCCCAGTTCGCGATCGCGTTCCTGGTATCGCCAAGGGCCGTGTAGCCACGCGCCAGCCCGACGTAGGTAATGAAGGTCTCATCGGGGTGGCGCTGACGGTTCTGCGTGAAGACCGCCATCGCCTTGTCTTTCTGGCCGGCGGTGATGAGCGCCGCGCCGTACTGATGGATGCCCATGATCGGCGCGTCGGCCATGGCTACCGCCTCGTCCATCACGCCGTCGGCGTCGGCGTCGCGCCCCATCGCGCGCAGCACCGCCGACTTCGTCTTCAGCGTATAGAAGTCCTTCCGCCCCTGCGCGGCGTTGCGGAACGGCTCGTTGATCGCCTTCTCCGCCCAGACCAGCGCTTCGTCGAGGTTGACCTTGTTGTCGGCGCAGAACTGCGCGGCGTTCTGCCAGTTCTGATAGTTGAACCCGGGCCAGCCCAGGAGATCCTTGCGCATCTGCTCCACGTACAACTGCAGCGAGTTCGGCACGTCGATCTTCAGCGCCACGCGCTGCTTCTCCCACTGCAGAACCGCGACCGTCGATTGCAGCCGGCGATCCTCGAACCCATAGGTGAGAAACTCGGTGTACTGAGCCGGCTCCGGCGTCGCCGGCACGCGTACGGCGTCGTACTTCGATTCGTACTGATACGCTCCCCAGCCCGTTTGCGTCGACAGGATCCACGTCCATGGACCGGTCGGCTGGATCTCGAGGAAGAGCCCGTACTGCCCGGCGCGGACGGTATGGCCGGCGATGGTCACGTCGTGGGAGAAGCTGATCGTCGTCGTTTCGTTTGCGCCCGCGCGCCACGGCGCCGCCTTCGACGGTCCAAAGCCATCGTCGAACATCCCGTACTTCACGAGCTCGCCCCAGACGTGGCCGGTGCGGTCGCGGCCGGCTGGTCCGTGCACGTTGGGGCTGTGATACGCGATCGTCACCTTGACCAGGCCGATCCACTGCGACACTTCCGCCTTCTGATTCATCCCGTTTGGCGGCAGCGACAGTTCCGACAGTTGTTGAGCGCGGGCGTCGACGGCCGTCACCAGCAGGCAGACGGAGATACACACAGCGATGGTTTTGAAGGACATGCGCGGCGGGCGTGCGAGTTCCGATCCAACTCGAATGTCAGGAAATGCGGCACAATCCGTGGCATTGCCTGTTCGGATCCGAACGACGAGCGTCCGGCCATGGGATCGGTCCTATTCCCGAACCGTTCGCATGGCCGAACGCATGCTGAGCGCTTCCCGATGATCAGATCACGATCGTGGTCCCATCGAATTTCGTGAACGTGAACCCGGGGAACGTCTCGTTGTAGTTATGTGACACATCCTGCAGCAGCGAGATGGCGGCTGCTTCACCGAGGTGCAGCCCTTCGAGACCGTCCGTGCGCCAATGCACACCGGGTGCGTCGCGGCCGAGGGAAATGTTCGACGCCAGCTTGTTCAGCTCGTTGCCCACGGTCAGCGTCCCTGCGTACGGATTCAGCAACGTACCGTCGGCCGATGCCACGACCGGCGCAGGAATGACGAACGTCTCGTCGAAGAACGCCTTCAGGATCGTCGCGCCGGCGCCGGCGAAGACCGCGTGCCCGGCGGGGTAGGACGGATGCGTAGGGCTCCCTTCCGGATACGCCATGGGCAGGAGGTAGGTCCCGTACTTGTTGTGCACCGCGGTGAGCACCGACGAATCAAGAATCTCGTGGTGAATCGCGTACTGCTGACCGGTCGTCTTCATGTTCTGAATCAAGCCGGCGAACGCTTCCGGGCGAACGCGCCGGTGCACGGCCCATTTCTGATACCAGGCGGCCTTCAGGGCGTTCCCGGACGCGCGCGAGATCAGATCGATGAGCTCGCCGCCGCCGAAGGTCGCCTGGCCAGCCTGATTGAGGCTCGTCCGGTAAGGATTCGAGGGTGACAACGCATTCAGCCCGAACCCCTGCAGCATGAGCGCCGCATTGATGAATCCTTGCGGGCTGAAATCGGCGCGCAAGTACGCGGACAGCGTCCGGTTGTCGTTGATGTAGCGGGCGTTGGCGGCATCGATGATCTGAAACGGCACCGGAGCACCGCCGTTCTGGACGTTCAGCCACGACGCGTAGTCCCACAGGTAATCGACGCCCGCGACGCCGGCCCGGACTTTCTGGGGGACGCTGTACGGTCCGAACGGGATCGGTCTCAGCAGGAACTGTGAGATGTACGGACCGGTGAGATCGCCGGGCGTTGAGCCCCGGAAGATCGTCGCCGGCGTGACATGGCCGGCCGTCTTGGGCCCGCGGAAATCGGAGAACGTCGACAGGCTGGCTGCCGCCGCCGCAATACCCGGATCGACGTCGTAGTTCGCAAACGGCACGTCGCGTGTCAGCGACAGCCAATACACCTCGGCCATCTCACCGGCTTCTTCGGCGCTGGCCAGGGCCGGCGGTTCACGAACGCCAAGATGGTGAGAGTCGGCGCCGTCCATCTGGAACGCGAACGCCGACTGAGGGTTGCTCAGTTTCGCGGCGCCGCCCCTTGGAATCGCGGCGAAATCGGCCGGATCGGCGGTCTTCATCGCGTGGAGCAGGGCGTTGTAGGCGGCAGGGTCGACGTGGCCGAACGCATCGTGGGGCAGCGTCTTCGAGAAGTTGCCGACGAAGTTCGAATAGCGCCGCTCGTCGCCGTTGGAGCGCTGCGACGGCTGCGGCTGGTTTCGGTGGAAGCGTGCCGCCTCGACTCGCAACTTGTACGCCTGGCGAGCTCGCTCCTCCAGCGCATCGCCCCCTCGATGGTCGTCGTCGTGGTCGCCATCGTGCGCGTGGTCGTGGCCGTCCGCCCGCACCGGCGTGCCGGTGGCGAACGGCGCGCCCGCGGCGACCGCGGCAAGGCTGCCTACCTGGGTCAGGAATTTCCGCCGACCGTTTGCCGAAGACTGCTGGGAATCCATACGCACCTGTCCTTTCGAGAGACGAACGAGCAAAAAGCGCTGGGCCACCTTGGGTACGGGTCCCGACGACCCTCACAAAGGGATCGTCCGTGCGACGTCGATTGTCGGAGAGGAGTGGACGTTTTTACGCGTGAGCCATGAGCCGCGTCAAGACCAAACTCAGGCGCAGCGGTCACCTCTGAGCCAGCTGAGCCGTTCACGGCTGGTCATCGGGAAATGACGACTTCTGGATAGCGCTCGGACACCTGAGTAAGCGTCGCTGGCGACGCGCCGTTGAGCGTCACATCGAAGAACGTCCGCACGAAGTCCGCCGACATCGCGAGGCCCCGGCGCGGGTCGAGGCCGCCAAAGCCGGTCAGCCGCAGCAGGGCGAGCGCGGTCGGACTGTTCAGCAGGCTCTGATCGCTGAAGGTGAAGTGGTTCGCGGTCCGAATCGTGGCGTGAAGGCGCGGTGGCGGCAAGCGGTCGTAGACGCTCTGAATCTGCCGCACCACCTGTTGGCTCGCCGGATCCGCCATCTCTCGACTGTGATCGCTCAAGAGAAACATCGCCGGCTTGTCCAAGCCGTCGGCGACGACGCTGCCGAATGGAATGCCATCCATGTCGATGGCGGCGCGGCACCGCCCGTCCTCGTGGCAGAACTGCAAGGCCGTCGCGCCGCCGAACGAGTGACCGGCCATCGCCAGGCGCGCCAGGTCCATCCGTCCCGCAAACGGCGTCGCGATGCTGCCGTCGTTCACCCGTTCGAGCTGATCCACGACGAATCGCGTGTCGGACGTCCACATGGCGAGCAGTCTGGCTACGACCGGATCCGACAGATCGCCGTTGGCGTTTTCGACACTGTTCCCGGGAGCGCGGCCGATCGATCGTCCATCCGACGTCACTACGACCAGGGATCGAGATGGTGCGTCGAAGCCGGCCACGATGTAGCCGTGACTCGAGAGATCCTCCGCAATCGACGTGAAGTCGGCCGTCAGTGCGCTGCCGCCTGGACGCAGGACGACGACCGGATAGGCGCGCCGGTCGGGCGCGATGGCGGCGTTCGACTCGCTGTGGGTGCCGACCGCCAGCGGATCCCGCTTGAAAAACGATCGCAGGAAGGCGCCCTGACGCTCGCGCAGCGCGGTCCGCCAGGGAGCGGGCAGGTACTCCGCCGGTCTCGCGGTGGACGAGGGCCGCGCCGGGTACCAGATCCAGACCGCGAGCTCCTCGTTCGTCTTCGGGTTGATCCAGGCGTACTGCGCCCGGCCGGGCGCGAACGAACCGGTGGGCGACGGCAGCCGGACCGGCGACGTGTGTTCGTGCCACATGATCGCCAGCAGCGTACCCACCGCGCCGGCGGCCAACACGATCAGCAGAATCGCGAGTTTCACGACGCGCAGGGCGAACCGCCGCACCCGCGGATCATCTCACAATGTTCTTTGTAATGTAAAGATAACGGCGTTTACAGGTAACTCAACCACCAGTCGCGCCGGCGCTGTTTCATCGCTGCGAACCACGCGCACACCGGATACAAGCTCGAGACCACGCCCACCCACAGCAGGTAAATCACGGGCAGCGGCATCCCCCACACCGGCGGCGGCGTGAACGGATAGACGCCGAGGTTGGGCGACTCGAACATCCAATGCACGGCGCCGTTCATGGCGTAGCAGGCGATGACCGCGAGCAGGTGGATCAGCGGCAGGTGCAGCAGGAAATAGAAGAGCGGCACGCGACCAAAAACGAGCGCAGGCTGCAGCATTCGAGGGGTCCGCTGATCCAGCGCGCGGAGCATCAGCAGTGCCGGACCCAGCGTCATCAGCAGGAACAGCAGCGACGGCGGCTGTTTGGTGGCGTTGAGGAACGACAGGATGGTGAGTGCCGTCGACCCCTGCGCAGCCCAGGGTACCGGGTTGCCGTACACGTTGACGGCGCGCAACAACACAAACGCGGCGACGAGGGTCGCGCCGAAACGCAGCAGGAATGCGCGACGGCGGTCGCTGTTCCATTGATAGATCTGGCCCAGCGCATAACCGAGGGCGGTGACACCTACCCACGGCACCAGCGGGTAGGCGACGAAGACCACGAATCCAGGACGGTTCACGACAATGCCCTGGGCATGCAGCATCACCCACAGGGGATGCGCCGAGCGCACGCCGTCGAGCAGGTTGTGCCCGGCGACCATCACCACGCCGAAGACCAGAATCGCCGTCATCGGCAGCCATACCAGCGCTGCCAGCACGACCATCGCCCAGCCCAGGGCCCAGATCACCACCAGCATCGTGACCTGGTAATCCGCGTTGAACTGAAAGCCGGTGCAGCGGATGACGGTGAGCTCGAGCACGATCAGCCATACGCCACGCACGAAGAGGAAGCGCGACAGCTCCTTCGTCGAGCGGCGGCCGCGGGCGAGAAACGCGCTGGTGCCGGTGAGCAGGAAGAACGTCGGTGCGCACAGGTGGGTAATCCACCGTGTCAGGAACAGCGGTACCGTCGTCTGCGCGAGGTTGACCGGATTGAGGCCTGGTGCACCGAAGTAGTCACGCACGTGATCCAGCGCCATCAGGATCATGACGATGCCACGCAGCGTGTCGATCGAGGTCAGCCGAGCGGTCCTGCCGCCGGGATCGTGAGTCATGGCAGAAGCCGCGGACCGCAAATCAGAGTCGCGAGCCCCAGCCTAAACCATCGGCATGCCAACGTCGAGTTGTTCGACCGCTGCTCGCGCCCGCACCGACTGTCATGCCACCGCCTCCCTCGGCGCCGCAGCGGCCACCGGTTCGGTACGCTCGTGGCGCTTCGCCATGTAGTAGAGGACGGGCACGGCCATCCGCGAGAGCAGCAGCGACGCCACTTCGCCGGCCATCAGCGAGATCGCGAGGCCCTGGAAGATCGGGTCGAACAGGATGACCCAGGCGCCGACGATCATGGCCGCCGCGGTGAGCGCCATGGGGCGGAACCGCACCGCGCCGGCGTCGACGACCGCCTGCTCGAGCGGAAACCCCTCGAGCAGCCTCAGCTCGATGAAGTCCACCAGGATGATCGAGTTGCGGACCACGATGCCCGCACCGGCGATGAAGCCGATCATCGACGTGGCAGTGAAGAACGCGCCCATCGCCGCGTGCGCCGGCAGGATGCCGACCAGCGAGAACGGGATGGCCGCCATGATCAGCAAAGGCGTCTTGAAGGACTGGAACCACCCGACCACCAGCACGTAGATGAGCAGAAGCACCGCCGCGAACGCGAGGCCGAGGTCGCGGAATACCTCGATCGTCATGTGCCACTCGCCGTCCCACTTCATCGCATAGCGCGAGGTGTCGAAAGGCTGGACCGCGTTGAAGACCTCGAGCGCGTAACCCTCGGGCAGCGCCAGCCGCCTGATCGGCTGGTTCATCTGCAGGATGGCATAGACCGGACTCCCGTTCGCTCCTGCCAGGTCGGCGGTGACGTAAGTCACCGCCTGCAGGTTCTTGTGATACAGGCTGGGCTCTTCCTGAATGGTCACGGCATTCGTGAGCTCGCCCACGGCCACCGGCCTGGCGCCGCGAAGCCGGATCGACCGGACCGCGTCGAGACTGCGATCGGCGCGGGGGAGACGGATCACGATCGGCACGTCCTCACGCGCCCGCTCGTCGTGCAGCAAGCCCGCGGATTCTCCGGACCCGGCCATCCCTACGACCGCCGCCACTGCCGCCGCCGAAACGCCCGCCGCCGAAGCTTTTTCCCCGTCCACGGCGAGCGTGATCTTCGGGTGCGGATCTTCGACGTACCAGTCGGTATCGACGACGCCGGGCGTCTGCTCGAAGATCGCCTTGATCTGCGCGGCGACCGCGGTCCGTCGCGCCGGGTCCGGCCCATAGACTTCGGCGACGAGCGTTTGCAGTGCAGGCGGCCCGGGCGGGGCCTCCGCCACCTGGATGGTCGCGCCGAATCGCCTGGCGATCGGAACCAGCCGCTCGCGCAAGCGTCCGGCCACGTCGTGGCTCTGCGCCGTACGATCGCCCTTCGGCACGAGGTTGACCTGCAGATCGGCGAGGTGCGGGGCCCGCCTCAGAAAGTAGTGCCGCACGAGGCCGTTGAAGTTGTAGGGCGCCGACGCGCCCACGTACTGCTGCACGTTGACGACCGCGTCATCCTCCAGCGCGGCCGACGCCAGCGCCGACGCGGCGCGTGCAGTCGTCTCCAGCGCCGTGCCCTCGGGCATGTCGATCATGACCTGGAACTCGTTCTTGTTGTCGAAGGGCATCATCTTCACCTTCACGAGCTCGAGCGGGACGAGCGCGACGGCCGCCAGCAGCAGGGCCGCGACGGCGGCCAGGAAGATCGCGCGCCGCCTGCCGCTCGCGATGAGCGGTCCCATCACGCGGCGATAGAGCCGTGTGAGGCGATCTTCGGCATCGTGTTCGTGCTGCGCGGCCGGCTCGAGCAGCCGGACCGCGGCCCACGGCGTGACGACGAAGGCGACCGCCAGCGAGAAGATCATCGCGGCCGTGGCGCCGACCGGAATCGGCCGCATGTAGGGTCCCGTCATGCCGCGGACGAACGCCATCGGCAGGATGGCCGCCACCACCGCGAGCGTCGCGAGGATCGTGGGGTTGCCCACTTCGTCAACGGCGCGAATCGCGATCGCGGTCAGCCCGCGCCGCCCCTCGCCGCTCATCCGCGTATGGCGAACGATATTCTCGACCACGACGATCGCATCGTCCACGAGGATGCCGATCGAGAAGATCAGCGCGAACAGGGTGATGCGGTTCAGCGTGTAGCCGTAGAGATAGAACATGAAGAGCGTCAGCGCGAGCGTGACCGGAATCGCGATCAGCACGACGGCCGCTTCACGCCGGCCGAGGACCAGCCAGATCAGCGCCGAGACCGAGAGGACGGCGAGCAGCATGTGCCACAGCAGTTCGGCGCTCTTGTCGGCGGCGGTCTCACCGTAGTCCCGGGTGATCGTGAGCTGCACGTCCGAGGGCACCACCGACCCTTTGAGCGTATCGAGTTTGCCCGCGACCCGGCGGGCGACGTCGGTGGCGTTGGTGCCTTTCCGCTTGGCGACCGCGATGGTGACGGCTGGTTGGGCGCCCGACGTCTTCGAGTTGAAGGTCACATACGATGTCGGTTCGGCGTCGCCGTCCGCGACGTCCGCCACGTCGCGCACCAGCACGGACCGTCCGCGTGCGGAGGTCACCACGGTGTTGCGCACGTCATCCGCGCTGCGCAGGCGGATCCCTGCCTCCAGGCCGGTGGTCGCGCCGCCCGCGACGGGACCCGACGCCGCGCCGCGCACGTTGGTGCGGGCGATCGCCAGCTGCACCGAGAGCGGATCGAGATCGTAGGCAGAGAGCCTCGCGGGATCGATGTCCACGCGTACCTGCCGGGGGCGTCCGCCGATGATCGTCACCTCCGCGACGTCGTTGACTTCAGCGATCGCGTCCCGCAGCTGGACGGCGAGCGATCGCAGCTGATCGTCCGCGTACCGCGCCGACCACACGGTGACGGCAAGAATCGGCACGTCGTCGATCGATCGAGGCTTGACGAGCGGCCCGATGACGCCGGGCGGAATGCGGTCCGCGTTCGCCGCGAGCTTCTGATTGAGGCGAACGAGGGCGGGTTCGAGCGGTTCGTCCACCTTGAAGCGGACCACGACCATCGCCTTCCCGGGGCTCGAGGTCGAGTAGACATAGTCCACGCCGGGTACTTCCCAGAGCAGCTGCTCCATCGGGCGCGTGACCCGCTGTTCAACTTCCGCCGGCGTCGCCCCTGGCATCTCGACGAACACGTCGACCATCGGCACGATGATCTGCGGCTCTTCTTCGCGCGGCAGCGCCACCACCGCCAGGGTGCCGAGCGCCATCGACGCCAGGATGAAGAGCGGCGTCAGCTTGGAGTGGATGAAGGCCGCGGCCGTCCGGCCGGCGGCGCCGTAAGGACTGGTCATCTCCGGCCTCCCACACTCACGCGGCGTCCGTCGGTGACGGCGGGGGACGGCGACACAATCACCAGTTCCGATTCCGCCAGGCCTGCCAGGACTTCGGACTCGCGGAGATCGACCAGACGCATACGCGCCACGCCGTTGTCGACCACGAACACCGAGGTGAGCTGTCCGCGCCGCACGATCGCCGACGAGGGAACCGTCAACGCCCGCCGCGGCAGCCCGTCAAAACGCGCCTTGCCGAATTCGCCGGATCGAAGGCCATCGGCATCGGGCAACGCGATCTTGACGAGAAACGCGCGCGCATCCGCATCGACCGCGCGGCTGATCTCAAGCACCGTGCCCGCGATCGAGGTGATCGCGTTTCCGAGGAAAACCGGGACATTGTCGCCGTTCCGAATCCGGGTGATGTGTGATTCGTCCACGCGGACCTCGAGGCGGAATCCGCCGGTGTCTTCCAGGCGGAGCAGGGGCGTGCCCGGCGACGCCATGTTTCCCGGCTCGACCACGTTCCCGGTGACCATGCCGTCGAATGGCGCGGAGATGGTGGTGAAGGATTCGGTGGTGCTCGCCTGGTCGCCGGCGGCCCGGGCGCTGTCGACCGCGGACGCGGCCTGCAGCACCCGTGCGGACGCTGCGGCGACGCGCGCTTCGGCGCTCCGCAGCGCCGCCGTGGCATCGTCGAGCTCCTGCGCGGTGGCGGACCGCCTGGCCTCGAGGCCGGCGATGCGATCGTGGGATGCGCGCGCCAGGGCGGCGCCGGCTTCCGCCGCCTGGAGCTCGGCGGCGGCCGCGCTCGAGGCCTGTTCGGCGGCACGGGCCGCGGACCGCGCGGCACGAGCGCCGGCGGCGAGATCGGCGCCGTCCAGCACGATGAGCGTCTGGCCTGCGCGGACACGATCGCCTGGCGACACCCGTACTTCGCGAACCGGCGCCAGGAGACGCGCTGTGATGGTGGCCGTGGTGCGAGCCTGCACGACACCGCCAGAGTCGATGGCGCCGGTCAGGTCGGTCATCGCCACCTGCGCGACGGAGACGGGAATGGGCTGGTTGGCGTCGGCTGGAGCAGCGGCGGCCCGGTGAACCACGCGTTCGGACAGTGCGGCGCCGATCAGGAGTGCTGCCGTAACGCCGGCGACGGCGACGTGACAATTCGCGAAGATGTTTCTCATGGCCTTCCTATCGTTCGTTGCAGGGTCGCCGTCGCCGTGATCACACTCACACGCGCGGCGATTTGTTGGGTATCGGCTTGCTGCACGGCGTCGGCCGAGCGCAGCAGCATGGCTGCATCCGTGAGGCCGCTCTCATAGCGATCACGGACAATGCGGCGGAACTCTCGTGCTCGATCGACGGCCGCCCGTCCAACCGCTTCGCTCGCCTGCGCGGCCTCGAGCCTGGCGATGGCGATCTCCACGTCGAGCCGCGCCATCGTTTCGGCCTTGTCCCTGTCGAGTGCCCGCCGCGCCGCCTGCACCCGCGCTTCCGCCAGCCGTGCCTTGTCGGCAAAACCATGAAACAGGTTGATCCGGGCGACCGCGCCGGCCACCCAGCTCGACGATCGTGAGCTCCAGGCGCCGCCGTTCAGCTCCCACACGCCCTGCGCGGCCAGTTGCGGAAGGAACGCCGCTCGCGCCGCGGCAACAGTGGCGTCCGCGAGCTGTTGCTGTTGGATCGCGAGTGCGACTTCGGGCCGGTTCTTCAACGCTTCTTCTTCGAGGCCGGTGCGGTTGGCGATGTCGATGACCGCCGGCGGTGCGAGATCGAGCGAGAACATCGCGCTCAAGGGCTCGCCCATCAACTGATTCAGCCGGGCGCGCGCGATGCGTTCGTCCGAGATCGCCTGTACCTGCTGTTCCAGCGTCCGTGCCAGGTGGACGTCCAGCTGCAGGACATCCGCGTCGGTCACCCGGCCGGCGTCGCGGCGGTTGCCGGCCAGCTCGCGGTCCGCGCGGGCGGTCTCGACCGCGGCCGCCGACGAACGCACGGTCGCCGCGGCGATCAGCACATGGCCGAACGACTCGGTCACCGCCGAGGTCAGCTCCTGGTCGACCAGTTGTTTTCCGGTGGCAGCCATGTCTCGCCCGATCGACATGGATCGGGCATCGGCCGCGGCCGTGCGATCGAACAGCAGTTGCTCGACGGAGAACGCCGCGCGGAAGTTGTCCACGGCCGATGGGTGCGTGAGCGCATCGAGGGCGAAGTCGGCGGCGGTGAACTGCCGTTGCGCCAGCAGCGAACTGAACACGAACACCGGGTGGTTGCCGCGCTGCCACGACTCCGCGACGTCCACTCGCGGGAAGTAGCGGCCGCGAACCTGGGTGACGCGTTCGGCCGCTTCCCGCTCGGCTGCCGCCGCCGAGCCGGCGTCGGGATTGCGGGCCTTCGCGCGCGCAATCGCCTCTGAAAGTGACAGCGGCGGCTGCGCAGACGCCGGCAGCACGGCGAACACGACGGCCACGAAGAGTGAGATGCCTGTCAGGCGAACCTTCCACATAACAGCAGCGATTCTGCGGGACCCTTCACTGACTGGCCATGCCCGAGCGGTTGAAGTACTTGACCGCCCGTCCGGCGAGGCTAGAATCCCTTGCGGAGGCGCCACGAAACGTTGCCGGGCGTCCGGAGGACGATGGACGCGTTTTCAGAGGTTCTGAGCGGCGTCCGATTGAAGGGCGCGATGTTCTTCAGCGCGGCGTTCTCGGCGCCGTGGCGGCTCTCGACGCCCCACTGCCGTGTGCTGGCATCGACGCTGGCGCCAGGCGCGCCGCACATCGTCATCTATCACCTGGTTGTGGAGGGCTCGGCGCGGGTCTCGGTGGAAGGCGGGCCTGACGTCGAACTGTTGCCGGGTGATCTCGTCGTCTTCCCGCATGGGGATCCGCACCAGTTGAGCGCCGGCTCCGGAACGAACCTGGTCGAGAGTGCTGCGGTACTCCAGAAGATCGCGACACGGGACCTGTCGCCGATGCACGCCGGCGGCGGCGGGGCGACGACGCGGTTCGTGTGTGGGTACCTCACCCTGGATCCGCTTCTCTGCGGGCCGATCCTGGAGAGCCTGCCGCCCATGCTGACGGTGAACGTCAGAACCGATCGCTCCGGGCAATGGCTGGAGCAATCGATCCTGCATCTGGTCGAGGAGGCGGCCTCGGACCGCGCGGGCAGCGACGCGATGCTGGCGAAGCTGTCTGAAGCGCTGTTCGTGGATACGCTCAGGCGCTACGTCGCGGGCCTTCCCGATCAGACGACGGGGTGGCTCGCGGGTGCACGGGATGCGGTCGTGGGCAAAAGCCTGGCGCTGCTCCACAGGCGCGCGCAACACCCATGGACCATCGCCGGGCTCGCCGCCGAAGTCGGCGTCTCCCGCTCGGTGCTGGCTGAGCGCTTCACGCGCTACCTGTCGGATCCGCCGATGGCGTACCTCACCGGATGGCGATTGCGCCTGGCGGCGCAGGCGTTGACGTCATCCCCGAAGGGGATCGCGGACATCGCGGCTGCCGTGGGCTACGAGTCTGAAGCGGCGTTCAATCGAGCGTTCAAGCGCGCGTTCGGCGTGCCGCCGGCCCGGTATCGGCGTCAGAGCCGGAAACCTGCGAGCTCACCACAACCGGTGAGGCTGCCGGCGTGAACGGCGGCGAGCAAGCGAGGTCGAGAGCGCCCGGTTCGTCGACTGCTCCGTGAGGAGTTCCGTGCGAAAGAATCCGGGATTGACGATGGTCGTGGCGATGCGGAACGGCGCGACCTCCGCCTGTAGTGATTCCATCCAGCCCTCGAGGCCGGACTTCGACGCGGCGTAGGCACTCACGAACTCGAAGCTGGCGGCGAGGCCCGCCGACGAGGAGATCGAGATGATGTGACCCGAGCGCTGCTTCCGCATGATCGGCAAGACCCATCCTCACGCGCGTACGTTCACTTTCCGAACCTTGCACAAAACGAAGCAGTTGTCACGTTCGGCTGGCGATGGTGTTCCATCTGAGCGATACCTGTAGAGTATTGCCATGGAACTGCGCCCCGCCGACAGCGCTGTCGCCAGTGCGCGGGACGCATCCAGCCGGTTCCAGGAGGCGCGTGTCGTCACGCCGGCGCTGGCCTTCGGCTTCATTGCCATCGTCCTCGTGCTGGTCGTCGGCGTCGTCGTCGCGCTTGCGAATGTCGGCACCGTATACCGAGCAGCCGGCGCCGTCGCCCACACCAGTGCCGTGAAGACCCAACTGCAGGCCCTGCTGGCGAGCCTCATCGATGCCGAGACCGGTGAGCGCGGCTACATCATCACGGGCAACGACAGCTACCTTGAACCGTACACCCGGGGTGTCGCCGCCGCGGCGACCGAACTCGGACGCGTTCGTCAGCTCACGGCTGACAACCCGGAACAGCAAATCGATCTCGATCGTGTGGCCGCCGAGACGCGCGTGAAGCTCGACGAGCTGGCGAAAGCGATCCAGGCGCGGCGGGAGAAGGATTTTGAGGCCGGACAAGCCGTAGTGCTGACGAACGTCGGCAAACGGACGATGGACGGCATCCGGGCGGTTGTGGCGCGAATGGAGGCACGCGAGGACGCCTTGCTCGCCTCGCGCACCGTGGCTGCCGACCGTGCCTACAACACCGCCCGCTGGACGGCGTTGACGATCGGCGCCGTCGGGCTGGTCGTCGTTGCGGCGCTGTTCGTGGTCACTCGCAAGGTCGGCACTGAACGCAAGGCGGCCGTCAACCTGGCCGAACAGTTGAGGGTAACGCTGTCGAGTATCGGTGACGGCGTCATTGCGACCGATGCCGTCGGCCGCGTCACCCAAATGAATCTCGTGGCGGAACGCCTGACTGGCTGGACCGAAGGGGAGGCGCGCGGCCGGCGGCTCGAGGAGATCTTCGTGATCGTGAACGAAGGAACCCGCCAGCCGGTCGAAAACCCGATCAAGCGGGCGCTCAGCGAACGGGTGATCGTGGGGCTGGCGAATCACACCGTCCTCATCGCCAGAAACGGGCCGGAGGTGCCGATCGACGACAGCGCCGCGCCGATCCAGACTCCAGATGGCAGCGTACAGGGCGCGGTTCTCGTTTTCCGGGATGTCACGGCCCGTCGCCGGACCGAGCGCGAGCGATCGAACTTGATCGCCGAGCTCCAGGCCGCGGTTCACACGCGCGATGAGTTCCTGTCAATCGCCGCCCACGAACTGCGCAACCCGGTGAATGCCGTGCAGCTGCAGCTGGTCGGCATTCTGCGAGCGTTTCAACGCGGCTCCGGTGGCGCCGAGGAGATGGGTTCGCAGAGTTTCCGGGATCGGGTGTCGCAGGCAAACGCGCAAGTCGGGCGGCTGACTCGCCTCCTCGACAACTTGCTCGACGTGTCACGCATCAGGGGCGGGTCCATCGCGCTGGAGCTCGAGGATGTGGACCTGAAAGACGTCGTTGAAAACATCACGTCCCAGTTTCTCGCCGAGGCGCGACCCGGGCAGGTGACGGTCAACGCGCCTCAGCCGGCCGTCGGGCGATGGGACCGGCTTCGCCTCGAGCAGGTCGTCTCCAACGTGCTGTCGAATGCGATCAAGTACGGCGAAGGGCGGCCGATTCTCATCTCGCTCGACCACGACGCGCACGCCGCGCGGCTATCGGTGCAAGACCACGGCATCGGCATTGCACCGGAACAGCAGGAGCGGCTGTTCGCACGATTCGAGCGTGGCGTGTCCCAACGACAGTACGGCGGGTTTGGCCTGGGACTGTGGATCACGCGGCAGCTCGTTGAGGCCATGGGTGGAGAAATCACGGTGGCCAGCCGCGCCGGGCAAGGGGCGACCTTTTCGATCGTGCTGCCAACCAGCGGGGCCGCCGCTGCCGAAAGAGGGAAATCGACTTGAAGACGCAGATCTTGGTCGTGGACGACGATGCCGGGTCGCGAAACGCCTTGACCACGCTCCTTCGCGACGAGGGATTCACCGTGATCGGTCTGCCCGGGGGCAGGGAGGCGATGGAGTACTTGCGTGAATCGCCGCCGCCGAAGTTGCTCGTGCTCGATCTGATGATGCCTGACGTGGACGGGTGGGACCTGCGGCATGCCCAGAAACAGGATCCCAGGCTGGCGGCGATACCGGTCATCGCGGTGTCCGCGGCCGGCAAGCTTCCAGACGCCGACGCGCAGTTCCGGAAGCCGCTCGACTACGAGCAGTTTCTGGTCGCGGTCAGGCGGTACGTCAAGCCGGCGTAGACCTGACGCCGCCGCCGACCCACCTGATGCCGATGTCCGCCGCGGAGCGGAGACGATCCGCGAGCTGCGCGCCGTGATGCTGGATGTGGCGGATGTTCACCAGCTGATGCTCCAGCTTCGACATGTGGTACCAGCTGAAACCGCTCTCCGCGCTGTCGAGATCGAGCGCGTCCACCGCTTCATCGACCATGCGATCGCAGAAGGACCAGTACTCGAGCACCTGCGCTTGCGTGTAGGGGTCGCCCTCGATCCCGTCGCCGCTGCCGCGATGCTGCGCCCAGAGCTGAAACGCCGCTTCGTCGCGCTGTAAATACAGGTGCGTAAAGAACAGCGTGTGATACGCCACCTGCCAGAACGCGTTCTTGTGATCGGCGTTCGACCACTCGTCTGCCGGACAGCGCTCGACGGCTTCACGCAGCATCGCGAGCGCGGCGTGGTACTGGCTCTTGAGAACGGATCGGAACGCGGCGTCCGTCATGGCGGTGCCCATGCTACATCGGACCGCCGGCCGGGCTTGGGCGCCGACTATTTCGGCTGCACGATCACGGTGCCGGTCTCGAACGCATGCGCATCGCAGGTGAAGGTGTAGGTGCCCGGCGTGTCGAAGCGGCACATGCCGGTCCATCCCTGACCGCCTGGAAGGGCCGGAAGCGGCGGAACGGCTCCAGTGTTGGCGCCCGCCGTCTGGGTGCACGCTGACGGCTGCGCATCGCTGAAGTCGATGTTGTGAAAGTTGCCGCCGGTGGGATACGCGAACACCACCGAGCCGCCGGCCGCAATCGTGACGGTGTTGGTTTGGGTCGCCGGGTTTTCAAACCCGAAGTCGAACGCGTTGATCGTCGCTGTGGGTGGCGGTGGCGGCGGTGTCGACGTGATCACGCATCGCAGCGTGGCGTCGCCATTGCTCGCATAAAGAAGTTGGATCTGTCCTTTCGCGCCATCGCGCACGCAGCCCAACCCGGCAAGAGCATCGAAACTGCCGACTACACCGGGCGCTCCCGCCGGGCCGGTGGGACCGGCCGGACCGATGGGGCCAACGGGTCCGATGGGGCCGCGCGGCCCTTGCGGTCCCGTCTCGCCCTGTTCACCCTTGCCACCGGCGCCGACCACAAGAGCAAATGTGGCAACGTGATCCGCATCGTCGAAGAGAAACTGCCGGTCCCTGGTGACGATCTGCACCAGATACGTCGCCGGTTGGAGCACTGGCAGGGCCGCCACGACGTGGGTGCCGTTCGCGTCGACCGTGACCCCGGTGAGCTGCGTTCCGTCCACCCACACCCGCGGCTGCCGCCCGAAGTTCTCGCCATCGATGAACACGGTCGTCCGATCGGCGGAGATGGACGTCGCGGTGATGACCGGCTCTCGCCGTGCGTTCGCGAGCGGAGCGGCCGACAGCGTGAATGCCAGAAGCAGAATCGCGTGAATCGTAAGCAGGCGAGGCATGGGATCTCCGGCGAAGCAGGCACCTCATCGGCGCGGTGTCGTCCGGACAGATAGGACGCGGCGCCGGAATCCTTTCGCGTCCGCTGCGACGTTCAATCGGTTGCGTTATCATCGCGACGAAGACATCGGAGAGAGCACCCATGACGAGAAGCGTTAGCGACGTCTTCATCGAGACGCTGGTTGCCGCTGGTGTGCGGCGCGTGTACGGCGTGGTCGGCGACTCGCTGAACGGCCTGACAGATGTCATTCGAAAGAACAAGGACATCGAGTGGCTGCATGTGCGACATGAAGAAGTGGCGGCCTTTGCGGCTGGAGCCGATGCCCACGTGTCCGGGCAGCTGGCCGTGTGCGCCGGCAGCTGCGGGCCGGGGAATCTCCACCTGATCAACGGCCTCTACGACTGTCATCGCAGCCGCGTGCCCGTGCTGGCGATTGCCGCTCAAATACCGAGCGCGGAGATCGGAAGCGCGTACTTCCAGGAGACGCACCCCGAGCACCTCTTCAAGGACTGCAGCCACTACTGCGAACTGGTCTCGCAGCCCGAACAGATCCCCCGCGTGCTCGGCATCGCCATGCGAACCGCGATTGCCAGACGGGGCGTGGCGGTCGTGATTCTGCCCGGCGACGTGGCCCTGCGCAAATGCGCGTCGCCTGTCTTGTCTTTGGGCATCGACCATCGCGAATCGACCACGGTCCCCCCACGAGACGTCCTCGAGAGGGCGGCCGAGATCCTGAACGCGGCACGCAAGGTGGCGATTCTCGGGGGTGCGGGCTGCGCGGGCGCCCACGCCGAGCTCATCGGAGTCGCCGATCGCCTGAAGGCCCCAATCGTTCACGCGATGCGTGGCAAGGAATTCATCGAATACGACAACCCGTATGACGTCGGCATGACGGGGCTGCTGGGCTTTTCGTCGGGCTACCACGCGATGATGGACTGCGATGCCCTGCTGATGCTCGGCACCGACTTCCCGTATCAGCAGTTCTATCCGAAGGATGCGAAAGTCGTGCAGGTGGACGTGCGGGGCGAGCAGATTGGCCGGCGTACACGTGTCGATCTCGGCCTGATCGGGCACGTGCTCGAAACCCTGCAGGCACTGACCCCGTTGCTCGATCCCAAAGCGGATGACGCCTACCTGAAGAGATGTCTCGACCACTACGCACGCACGCGGAAGGATCTCGACGACCTCGCGACGGGAGAACCCGGACGGATGCCGATCCATCCGCAGTACGTGGCCAAGCTGGTGAACGACCTCGCGTCGGACGAGGCCATCGTGACGTGCGACGTCGGGACGCCGACCGTGTGGGCAGCGCGCTATCTGAGGATGAACGGCAGGAGGCGTCTGCTGGGTTCGTTCGTCCACGGATCGATGGCGAACGCCCTCCCGCAGGCCATCGGTGCGCAGGCCGCGCTGCCCGGCCGGCAAGTCATCAGCTTGTCCGGCGACGGCGGTGTGGCCATGTTGCTCGGGGATTTGCTCACGCTGAAACAACTCAACCTGCCGGTGAAGGTGGTGGTGTTCAACAACAGCACGCTCGGCTTCGTGGAGCTCGAGATGAAGGCGGCCGGGTGGTTGCCTTACGGCACGGACCTCGTGAACCCGGACTTCGCCAGGCTGGCCGAGTCCGCGGGGATTCTCGGCGCTCGCGTTGAGGATCCCAAGGACCTGCAGCCGGCTCTCGAGGCGGCTTTCACGCACGATGGGCCGTGCCTGGTGGACGTCCTGGTCAACCGACAGGAGCTGTCGATGCCTCCGACGATCACCTCGGAGCAAGCCGTGGGTTTCAGCCTGTACATGATCCGTGCGGTGCTCAGCGGACGGGGTGACGAAGTGATTGACCTCGCGAAGACGAACCTCTTCTCCCGCTAGCATCAATCTGCCGCGCTGGGCCTGTCACATTCCTTCGTGGCCGTTCGTCATCATGGTGCGGCACCAAACCGGGTGTCGCAGGAGGAGACGAATGAAGTCACGAATGAATCACCCCGTCATGATCCTGCCGCAGGCGATGAATGCGCTGCAGGCGCTGCACAAGGCGACCGAAGGCGCCGGGTTACCCGAGTCGACGATCCACCTCGTCGAGGTGCGGGCCAGCCAAATCAACGGCTGCGGCGCGTGCCTCGACATCCACGCCCACCAGCTGAAAAGGGCAGGCGAATCCGACGAGCGAATCTTCGCAGTCGCCGCCTGGCGCGATACGCCGTACTTCACCGACGCCGAGCGCGCCGCGCTCGCGCTGGCCGAGGCGGTCACACGCCTGAGCGATCGTGCTGACGCCGTACCCGACGAGATCTGGGAGGAGGCCGCGCGTCACTACGACGAGCGTGCCTTGTCGGCGCTGCTCATCACGCTCGGGGGGATCAATGTGTGGAATCGCCTCAACGTCGCCATTCGCCAGATGACCAGCACCGCCGCTCGCGAAGCGGTGCTGGCTCGAGCCTGACGCGGTCCGGCTATTCGGTGCGCAGCGCGACCAGCGGATCGTGTTTGGTCGCCCGGCGCGCCGGCACATAGCAGGCGGCCACCGCGACGACGATCAGCAGCAGCGACACTACGGCGTAGGTCAACGCGTCGGTCGGCGCCACGGCGAACAGCACCGTGCTCATCAGCGGCGTCAGGAACGCCGCGCCGACGATGCCGAGGGTCACGCCGGCGGCGGCGAGCGCGAGGCCGGGGCGCACCATGAGGCGCTCGATGTCGCGCCGCTGCGCCCCGAGCGCCATGCGGATGCCGATCTCGCGCACCCGCTCGCTCGCGGCGACGTTCATCACCCCGTAAGTGCCGATCGCCGCCAGCAGCAGCGCGACGATCGCGAACGTGGCCATCAGCGACAGCACCACCTTGCGCCGCACCATCGAGTCGGCCAGCAGGCTCTCCATCGTGCTCCGGCCGAAGACCGGCAGCGTCGGGTCGATCGCGTGGATGGCGCGTTCCACGTCAGCGCCGAGCGACGCGGGGTCCGTGGACGAGCGGTAGTAGACCGTCAGCGCGTTGTTCGAGCGCTGAAAGAGAGGAAAGTAGATCCGCGCCGCCACCGGCACGTCGAGCCCATCGTCGTGAATGTCGGCGACGATGCCGACGATCCGGGCCGACTGTCGGCCGAGCGCGATGCTGCGGCCGATCGGATCCTTGCCGGGAGACTGCGTCTTCGCCAGCGTTTCGTTGACGATGACGACCGGCTCGGTCCCGATCGCGTCGGCCGCGGTGAACGCCCGGCCGCCGAGGATCGGCGACTTCAGGGTGGCGAAGTACTGCGGGCTGGCGACCTGAAACTGCGCGCGGCGGACATCGGCGGGCGCGGTCGATTCGCCGGCGAACGTAAAGCGCTGCGTCACCCCTGATCCGCTGAAGGGCGTCCGGTTGCTGGCGCTCATCCCGACCGACTCGACGCCGGGCAACGCCGCGACACGGGACATCACTTCGTTGATGTACGCATTGCGCTGCATCGGCGTCCCATACGGGTTTTTCGACGGATCGTTCGGGACGGGAATCCAGATCTGCGCGAACCCGAGGTGCGCGGGGTCGAGGCCTGGCTTGACCTGCAGCATGCTCCAGAAGCTGCGCACCAGCAGCCCGGCGCTGACCAGGAGCACGAGCGAGATCGCGATCTCCGCCGCGACCAGCGCGCCGCGGAAGCGGCGCTCCGGGCGACCCGCGCCGCCACCGCGGCCGGCGTCCTTCAGGTTGTCGCCGGGGTTGACGCCCGAGACCTGCACCGCGGGCACGATGCCGAACGCGGCGCCCGCCACCATCGACAGCGCGAGGCCGATCGCCACCATGCCGCCGCCGAACTGGATCTCCGGCAGCCGCGGCAGGTCGGCCGGCAGCATCGCGACGATCCAGTCCTTCGACCAGGCCAGCGCGACGAGCGCGCCGGCCCCGCCGGCGGCCGCGACGACGAGGCTCTCCACCAGCAGCTGGCGCACGAGCTGACCGCGCGTCGCGCCGAGGGCGCGCCGCACCGCGATTTCCCGGACCCGGCTCGACGCCCGCGCGAGCGTCAGGTTGGCGATGTTGACGCACGCGATCGCGAGCAGCAGTCCGACCGCGCCCATCAGCAGGCCGAGCATCGGTCTGACCCGGCTGGTCAGCTCGCTCTGCACGCCCTCGAGGCGCAGCGCCCACTGCACGTTGGCCGGATAGTTCACCGGATAGGCCGACCGCAGATCGGCAGCGAGCGCGTCGAGCTTATCCTGCGCGTGGCGCAGCGGAACGCCGGGCTTGAGACGCCCCATCACGCCGGGAATGAAGTTCTGCTGACGCTGCGGCGGGCTCGTAAACGGCGCCGCGGCGAAGCCGCACGCGCTCCACATGTCCACGTCGCCCCGCACCGTTTCGCCGGGATGGCGGAAGTCGCGCGGCATGACACCGACGATCGTGTAGGTGTCGGTGTCCATCACGACCTTGCGTCCGATGACGTCGCTCGCGCCGCCGAACGCCCGGCGCCAGAGTCCGTCGCTGATCACGACCGCGTCGGAGAATCCAGGGACGGCATCCCCGGGCCCGTAGACGCGTCCGAGCTGCGGCGCAGCGCCGAGCAGCTGAAAGTAATTGGCGCTGGTGACCATCACCTCGATCCGCTCGGGCCGTTCGCCGCCGACGAAGGACGCACTGACGGGCCACAGCGCCGTCACGCCCTCGAAGATGCCGGCGCGGTCGCGCAGGTCGTCGAGCTCGGGCTGCGAGATGCCGATGTTGCGCCCGTTGCTCGCGCGTGCGTCCGCGGCGACGCGGACGAGGCGATCGGGATTGGGAAATGGCAGCGGGCGGATCAGGACGGCGTTGACGACGGTGAAGATCGCGATGTTCGCGCCGATGCCCAGCGCCAGCGTCAGAATCGCAGTGGCGGTGAATCCGGGGCTCGCGATGACGCGGCGGAAACCGTAGCGCAGGTCGCGCAGCAAGGAGTCCATGGTCGCGTCATGCTACGCCAACCCGTTCCTCGTCGATACTGTTCGCTTTCGTGCAGTGTGCGTGTTCGGAACGCACACCGCGTTTCATCACTGGCGCGTTTGCGGTTGATTCGGCGTCAGCTTGAGCAGCTTGCCGCCGGCGCCCTCGGTCAGCACATAGACGGCGCCGTCCTGGAAGACGCGCACGTCTCGAATCCGCTGGTTGAGATCGGTCAGCAGCGGCTCCTCGTTGACGACCTTGTCGTCCTTGCCCAACTCGAGACGGAAAATCGCCTGGCCGGCCAGGCCGCCCACGAGGACGCTGGTCTTCCACTGCGGGAAGAGGTCGCCCCGATAGAAGGCCAGGCTGGAGGGCGCGATGACCGGATCCCAGTAGTACCGCGGCTGCTCCATCCCCGGCTTCTCGACAATCGCGTCGCCGATCTTCGTGCCGGGATAGTTGATGCCGTGCACGATCACCGGCCACCCGTAGTTCTTGCCCTTCTCGATGAGATTCAGCTCATCGCCGCCGCGCGGGCCGTGCTCAACTTCCCACAGCCGTCCGTCGGGCGCGAAGGTCAAACCCTGCGGTGTTCGATGGCCCATCGACCAGACTTCCGGCAGGCCCATCGACGGATTGCCCGGCGCCGGCTTGCCTTCCGGGGTGATGTGGATCACCTTGCCCAGATATTTGTCGGTGTGCTGGGCCTGCAGCGGCAGCGGGTCGCCGGTGGATCGGTCGCCGAGAGCGACGAACAGGTTCCCGTCCTTCGGATCGATGGCGATGCGCGAGCCGCTCTGGCTCACCGCCCTGTTGGTGAACGGCGTGCCCTGAAAAATGGTGTGGACATTCGACAGCGTGCCCGCGTCCTCGTCCAACGTGGCGCTGTCGATCGCATGGACGCAGGTGTCGGCATCGACGATGCGCATGTAGACGTAGAAGATGCGGCGGTTGCTCGCGAAATTCCGATCCAGCTCGACGTCGAGGAGGCCCGCCTGTCCGCGGAAATAGACCGGCGGCATGTTCGCGGAGATGGTGTGCAGGGCCGAACCATCCTTGTTGAGGATGCGAAGGCGGCCCGCCTTCTCCGTGATGAGAAAACGTCCGCTGGGCAGGAGCACGACCGCCCAGGGGGTGTCCAGGCCGCTGGCGATCGTGGTGACCGCGACGTCCGTCGTCTTGTGATACGGAGCGTGCGTCTGACCCGGGAACACCGGATGATCGGTATCCAGTTCCGGGCGGCGCTTGTCGACGGGTTGGCCTTCGACCGTGAATTTCTCGAAGGAACGCGTCTGGGCAAACAGCAATGGAATCATCGCCAGTCCGGCGACCGCGCCGATCATCACCATTCGTTTCATTTCAGTCTCCCAGCTAGCCCGGCTAGCGCTCTTCGATGACACTATCGTCGGACCGGTCTGGTGTCAACGACGTCGCAGATGCCACAGTCCGCGTGCGGCGAGGATGAAGGTGACGCCCCCGAGCCCGCCGAGCGCCCACAGCGTCCAGACGAAAAAGAAGCCGCCGGCGGACTGGGCGATCTCGCCGTAATGCGCGCCCTTCATGTGGATGACGGGCATCCCTGCCGCGAAGAAGCCGACCAGCAGCATGATGACATGCCCCGATCGCCGTTCGGCGAGCACCAGCGTCCCGTACAAGAAGACCGCGAGCACGACGAGTGCCGTGTTCGCAGGCTCGGCCTTCGAGATGCCCCGGACGATGTCGTCCGTGACGTGAAGCGTGAGCAAGAGGATCGAGAGCAGAGAGGTGACGACCAGGACGGCGTTCGGCTTCATTCGACGCTCCTCGTGTGAGATTCCACCGCCAACAGCGTGGCGGCACGCGAGCGCTCGAACAACCAGCTTGCGACGAAGAGCGGTTTCGGGCGGACGAACGGCGGCCCTGGGCGCCGAAGCCTTGGCGAAGGCGGCTACATCTGCCGGAACAGATGCAGGTAGTTGCGGCTCACCGGCAGCACGTCGTCCCGGCCCCTGACGTGAATCTCCGCGGTTTCGTTGTCATGCCGCTTGACATGGCTGATCGCGCGCAGTCTCACGACGACCGACCGATGGACTTGCGCGAATTGCTCCGCATCGAGCTGCTCGAGCAGCTCCTTGAGTGGTGTCCGCACCACCGCCTCGGCCGGTTTCCCTCCGTCGCGCCAGGCGACGATGGTGTACTTCGCGTCGGAGCGAAGATAGTCGACGTCGTCGATCGCGATCAGACGGACGGTTTTTCCGGCTTGCGCGCGAATCCATCGCAGCGCCTCGCTCTTGCCGCCGCCGGTCTGCAGCTTCGCGAGCTGTTCGCTCAGTTGCTGCAACAGCTGCTCGGTGTTGATTGCCGGCCTCGACGACTGCAGGCGCTCCTTGAGGCGGCTCACGGTCTCCGCGAGCCGTCCCTGTTCGACCGGCTTCAGCAGGTAATCGAGCGCGCCCTGCGCAAAGGCCTGTACCGCGTAGTGATCGTACGCCGTGACGAACACCAGATGGGCGCGCCGGCCGATGTGGTTCGCGGCATCGACGCCGGAGAGTCCCGGCATGTGGACGTCGAGGAAGCAGATGCCGGGATGCCGCTCGTCGAACAGCTTCACGGCCTCCCGTCCGTTCCGCGCCTCGGCCACAATCTCGAGCTCGGGCCACACGATCGCAAGCTGGCGCCGCAGCGCATCGCGCAGCAGCGGTTCATCGTCGGCGATCAGCGCGGTCGCGTGGGCGCTCATGTGTGTGCCGGCATATCGACTTCGACCGCGACGCCGCGGGGCGCGGCGGACGTCACGCGCAGCTGCGCGGCATCACCGAAGATCAGCTGCAGCCGCTCGCGCAGGGTCGTGAGCCCGGTCCCGAGGCCGTCAGCCGATGGTTGAAGTCCGGCGCCAGTGTCGGTGACGCGGACCACGCAGCGATCGCCACGCCGATCGATGTCGATGTCGATCCGGCCTCCTTCTTCGCTGGGATCGATCCCGTGCCGCACTGCATTCTCGACCAGCGTCAGCAGGGTGGTCGGGGGACACCGGACCTGCAACGCCGCCGGGTCGATGTTCATCGCGTACTGGAGGCGATCGGGCATGCGCATCTGCATCAGCTCGAGATACGGCCGCACGATCTGCAATTCGCGCTCGATCGTCGCGGCAGGCTCGTGAAGCAGCGGCACCACCGCACGAAGATACGCGGTGAGGCTCCGGAGGACGACCGGCGCGTGCGGCGAGCCCGCATCGACGAGCGCCTGCACGTTCGCCAGCGTGTTGAAGAGGAAGTGCGGCGCGACCTGGGCCTGCAGGAGGTGCAAACGCGCGTCGAGCGCCTCTCGCTCCAGCTCACTGCGCTCGAGGGCGAACGCCAGCTTCTGATTGCGGGCAAACGCTTCCTTCTGACGGACGATCGCGGCGAGCGCGGTCCAGGGCGCCAGGAGGATCGCGGCGAACGTCAGATGCGTCCACCCGTTCAGCCGGCTGGGATCTTTCCAGAACGGCGGGGCGCCCTGCGCCGTCGACAGCACGTAGATCAACGACGTCGTCACCGGCATCAGCACGCCGATCGCGACGACCTGCAACGCCCATCGCTGGAGCCACGGCGGCAGACCGCGTGGCCACACTTCGAAGAGGCCGAAGGCCGCCGTCGCCGAGAGGCCGAGGATGATGGTGCGGAGGAAGAGCGAGGACGGAGAATTGTTCCAGACGCTGAGCATCAGGAGGCCGACCGCGATCGACATCGTCAGCGCGACGGTAAGGCGCCGCGCCGTCTTCGCGAGGGTGGCGGCCGGTCCCGGGGCCGTCGCCAGGTCGGACATGACCTGAGGATACTAGCTGTGGGCGACTGCCGACTATCGCCACATCACGGCGCCGACCATCAGGCCGACAATGCCGCCCGACAGCACGGAAGCGCCGACGACCCTGGTGCCGTAGCCGCAGCCGCCCAGATTCGGATTCACGTTGCAGTCCGGCCGGTTCGCATAGACGAGCACCGCCGTACCTGCAATCGCGCCGACCGCGCCGAGCATGATCGCGGTGAGCGCCGCCTGATTCCGATGGCCGCGCCGGGATCCGTACCCATATTGAACGGTGGCGTGCGCGTCGTTGGCCGAAACCGTCAGACGTTCGCGGTCAGCACTCGTGGTCACCGTCGAGGGCGAAGCCCACGTCGTGATCGGTTGGCCGTTGTAGGTCAGTGGCGCCGCGCTGCACGGTGCGGCGACGAACGCGGCGAGGACGATGGCGATAAGCGGGCGAGACATGGTCAGCGCCGCCAGTAGCCGCCGACCCACATCGATCGGTGCGGGCGTGCGACGTAACGCGGCGCGACCCAGACCGCGCCCGCGTACGGTGGACGGACATAGGCCGCCGGAATCATTCGATACCCGTAGCCGGTCCAGACGTAGTGAGCCGGTCGCCAGACGTAACCGTACGGCGCCGGCCTGGCGGCGACGTACACTGGAGCCGGCGGCGGCGCCGGAACATACACCGGGGCCGGCGCTCCGATCTGCACGAACACCCTCGTATCTGCATGCGCGCTGCCCGCCAGCAGGACGACCGTCCCCACGGCCAGCAAAGCGACTCGGGCTTTCAACATGATCCCCTCCGGTTGTGGACAGTTTGCGAAGGGCATGCCAAGCGAAATCCGCAGGGAAATCCGGGGAGATCTCGAGTTTTATGAAGCACTGATGACGTTCGAGCCGGACACGCTGTCCACCTTGAAGGCCGCTCCGCAACGTGCTTGAATCGGCGAAACCGGATGCCGGAGTCGACTGCGAAAGAACCCGCCAGGAACTACATCACGCCGAGCGGCCTGCAGCGGCTCAGAGACGAACTGCGGTTTCTGCTCATGAGAGAAAGGCCGGCCGTGACGCAGGTCGTGGCGTGGGCGGCCGGCAACGGCGATCGGAGCGAGAACGCCGACTATCAGTACGGCAAACGGCGGCTGCGTCAGATCGACGGCCGGATTCGCTTTCTTACGAAACGGATCGACGCCGCCCGCGTCGTCGACCCGGAAGTCCCGAGAGCGGGGCGCGCGGCGACACACGTGTTCTTCGGCGCGACCGTGCGCTACGTCAACGCCGCCGGCACCGAGCGCGTGATCAGCATCGTCGGCGCCGACGAGGTCGATCTCGATCGTCGTCACATCAGCTGGTTGTCGCCGCTGGCGAAAGCGTTGATGAAATCCGGACCAGGCGATCGCGTCACGCTCCACGCGCCGGCCGGAACCGAGCACCTCCAGATTCTCGAGGTGCGTTACCAGAGCATTCCCGTCAAGCCCTTCAGCGAACCGCCCGGCGCCGAGTCGGCGCCGAAGACTGCCCCTCGCACGGTCGGCTAATGCGTTTTTTCACTCCGATGTAGTGCAGGCCTTCAGGCCTGCCACCCAGCTCCGTTATTTCATCGCCACCCCGTGCGGCCGCGCCGGTCCGGTGGCGAACGCCGTGTTGAAATCCACGTCGAAGCGCCGATCGATCTCGAGGCCATGCCGGGAGACGTTGATCACGCGCACGTGGTGGTCGCCTTCGAAGTGGACCTTGCCGAAGTCGTCTTCGTTGAGGAAGTAGTCGCTCACCACCAGGCGCTTGTCGTCGTCGGTGAGCGCCACCATGTGCGGCCCGGCGTCCACGCCCAGGTTGACGATGCTGCTCTGCACCGGATGCTCGGGATCGCTGACGTCGAGCATGCCGACCTGGCCCGCCTGGAACAGGCCGAAGATCAGGCGGTCGCCGGATTGCGGCATGGCCATCAGCTGCGTCATCCCTCCACGCACGGGAACGTCGATGTGGGGCACGATGCTCTCGCAGTCGAACACGGCCTTGGCGGTGCCGGAGCGGGTGTCGACCAGGTAGACGAAACCGTCGAACATCCCGGCGGTGAAGGCGCGGCCCTGCGGATCCCGCGGGATCAGCTTGACGTCCATCGTGCCCATCGCACTGGGAATCGTTACCGTGCGCAGGATGGATCGTTTCTTCAAATCCCACACCCGGATGCTTCCGCGCAGCAGCGGATCGCCGGGTACGACATTCAACGAGCTCGCCGGCATCATGAAGTCGGACGTCACCATCAGGTTGAGATCGGGACGGGCCGAGATGCCGTGCGGGTTGAAGTCATGCTGCGGCGGATCGGTCGGCCATTCGGCGACCATCCGCAGCTTGCCGTTGAACTCGGCGACCCGACCCGGCGTACCGCCGGCGTGGTCGCCCATCTGCGTCACCAGGAAGCCGCCCTCTTTGAGCGGCAGGAAGTCGTCGGTGATATTCGAGAGCGTGCCGCTGGTCGAGAACAGGAACTTCGGATGCCGCGGCCTCGAGACATCGAAGAAGAAGATGCTGTTCTGCCCGCGCAGCAGCGCCAGCAGGCCGCCGCAGGCCAGGATGTTCTTGTCGGCCGACAGGTGACAGTGGTGCGGCTCGTTTCCGGCGCTGCCGGGCGCGGGGACGGGAACCGTGCTGATGACTCTGCCGTAATGCGGCGAGTCTTCGTCGAAGTCGATGACCGCCAGGAAGTCCGGCGCCACCCGGGCCTGGTCGCCCGCCCAGACGTAGAGCGTATCCGGCGCCCGCCCGTCGTGGTCGCGCCGTTCATCGTGCGCCATCGTCATCGACGCGAGCGCGACGGCGACCAGGGCGAGCGCCATCGCCATCCGCGCCCCGAACCGCTTGTGAGTTGACTTCATATCGCTCCTTCCGCCCATCCCGGCAGGCCTGAAGGCCTGCACTACGAATCAAGGCTAGAGGCAGCAGATATGGCGCGATGCGCCGGCGCGATCAATTCCCGGGATGTTCCTTGGCGGTGAAATGTTCATTCCCGCCGGGTGATAGACTCGGACTTCCTCCTGCTGGCGTGGCAAGCGATGGGAACCGCTCCGTTCACCGTCCGCGTCTTCCGCTTTGGCGCGTTCGCCGTCGACGCACGCACCGGCGAGCTCACCAACGCCGGACAGCGGACCCC
>Ga0105242_10000489_pt1 | contig 31476 bp, 31 predicted proteins | sample KBSM24metaG_FD_81521 | JGI IMG/M metagenome (GOLD analysis project Ga0105242, IMG submission 81521) | Miscanthus rhizosphere microbial communities from Kellogg Biological Station, Michigan, USA - KBS M2-4 metaG | ecosystem: Host-associated > Plants > Roots > Rhizosphere > Soil | place...
GAAGTACCTGACATCTCGAAGGGAACCATTCAACAAGTAACGTGTAAGCGTAACGAATTACTGATGGTTTTTACCAACCAGCAAGATGAATTTCTACTAATCACCTTCCACAACCCCATAGAATTCAAAGGTATTAGCGCGATTGGAATCGAAACAAACGGCCCTCATAAAGAAGAAGATCTTACCCTCTCGCAAGACGCAAAATGCACTACCCCTCTGCAAAATACAAAGACTTACTGCTTCAAGGAAACCATCAGAAAAGAGGTTATTTTTACAGTGACTTCAGACGGATATAGCGTTGAAAAGATATGACCAAAAACGCAACAACCTCTCCAGACCAAAAATTCAAATTTGAACAACTACTCAACAATCTGAAACACTCCCCAACACTACGCAACGCCATCAAATAGCATCCTAAATATCTAGCACCAGAGGGAAGACTACAAAACCAACTAGCCGAAAAGGGACAGAACTATTTATAACCTAAACATTCGATTCACTGCTCCATTAAATAAATCCGTCCCCGTTACCCGAAGCCAAGGAACATTACAATTTTCAGGAGTAAACGATGAAATACTGGAACGACCTGGATCAAAATATATTCTTTGAAAAAATCTTTAACGAACCTGTAGAAATTGGTGAATTGCTCTTTTTTCTTTACAAATAGAAAACGATCGACCTTCTGTGGGACTAGGATTCGACATACCTGACTTTCCTGACATATTGCCAAAAAAATGGGAAGGCAAAGGCTACAACACCTGCAGGATGGGGATAGACTGTTATGGCATTCACAGCCTAAAAATACAAAACATTCCTGTTCGGGAGGTATTTTTTGTCAAAATCACCAAGGAAAATAATCAGTTTTATTTTCAGGCGACTAATAAGAACTTTTTAATTGAATTCAAAGCTAAATCCATTTCACTTGTGGACCCAAATGTTTACATAAATGGGCCAGATGATTATTTTTTCTAGACAGTCACAACTTCTGAATACGTGCCCCCTATGGCCTCCATAGCCAACGCCAATTCGCTCCCCCGCCCACCTCCACCGAAACTCTCCCCATGTTGTTTCAACGGACAGAGGATTCACCATCATGGGCAAACGTCATCCCAATCTCCCCGCCTGGCAATGGCGCAACTACCCTCAAAACCATCAGCACCCGACCAACCTGGCGCTGCACTTGATCGCCGTGCCGCTATTTATCATCGGCTTCCTGTTGATCGTTTCCGGAGTGTTCAGCCTGAGCTTGGCCAGTTTCGCCGTTGGTGCAGTTGGCATCCTGGCTGGCCTGGCGCTGCAGGGCCAGGGCCATAGCCTGGAAGCTTAGGCCTGCGAGTCATTCAGTGATCGCAAAGATGCGGTACAGCCCCCAGTGGCCGAGCAGTTCGTGACCTTCTCACACTTTGTGTTGAGCGGTGGCTGGCGTCAGCGCCACCACCACTGATAGCCGGCTTAGGCGAAGACCGCACCGGCTACTACAACGCGCTGGAATCCAGCCAGAAGGCCTCATTGGATATCACGGACTGGCTGGAGTGGTTCCTTAAAACCCTGTTACGCAGCGTGCAGCAGGCCATGGCGCGGATTGACCGAGTGCTGGAAAAGAGTCGGTTCTGGCAGCAACACCGCGACCTCCCTTTGTCGGCTGAACAGATCAAGGTCCTCAATCGCCTGCTCGACGGTGGTGAGAAGGGCTTCGAACACGGCATCAGCGCTGCGCAGTACCAGGCGGTGGCAAAGGTATCCAAGGCGACGGCGACGCGACACCTGGCCGATCTGTTGGAAAAAAACTGTTTGGTTCGTCTCCCGGGAGGCGGCCGCAGCACGCGTTATCGGGTCAATACAGCAGGCGAGTGACGCCCCTCTCATTTGCCCCCATCCCCCATGTCTGCTAGTGTCGCGCCGGTTTACCGTCTACCGGAATAGCCGCCATGGCCCGCAAAAAAGTTGCACTCGATTTCGAACAATCCCTCGCCGACCTGCAAACATTGGTCGAGCGTCTGGAGAACGGCGAGTTGTCGCTGGAGGACTCGCTGACGGCGTTTGAGCAAGGCATCGGCCTGACCCGTGACTGCCAGAGCGCGTTGGCGCAGGCGGAGCAGAAGGTCCAGGTGTTGCTGGAGCGCGACGGGGAGTTGGCCGAAGAACCTTTCGATGCGGAACAGCCGGAATGATCGACGCGTATCAGACCAGCAGCCAAGCCCGGGTGAATGCGGCGCTGGAGCCCTTGTTTGTTGCGCCAAGCCCGGAAATGAAGCGTCTCTATGAAGCCATGCGCTACAGCGTGATGAATGGCGGCAAGCGTGTGCGCCCGTTGCTGGCGTATGCGGCCTGTGAAGCCTTGGGCGCACCGGCCGAAGAGGCGAATGGCGCGGCGTGTGCGGTTGAGTTGATTCACGCGTATTCCCTGGTGCATGACGATTTGCCGGCGATGGACGACGACGATCTGCGTCGTGGCCAACCCACCACCCATAAAGCCTTTGATGAAGCCTATGCGATCCTGGCCGGCGACGGTTTGCAGAGCCTGGCGTTCAGCGCCTTGCTGGACCCGGCGCTGAGCAGCGTCAATGCCGAGATCCGCCTGCGTATGGTGACCGCGTTGGCCCTGGCTGCGGGCCCGGCCGGCATGGTCGGCGGGCAGGCGATCGACATGGGGTCGGTCAGCCTCAAGCTGGATCAGCAAGCCCTCGAACATATGCATCGCCACAAGACCGGCGCATTGATAGAAGCTGCCGTGCACCTCGGTGCCCTGGCCAGTGGCCGGGCCGAAGCGCCGCAGTTGGCGGCCTTGCAAACCTATTCCCGGGCCATCGGCCTGGCGTTCCAGGTACAGGACGACATTCTCGACGTGGAAAGTGACACCGCCACCCTGGGCAAACGCCAGGGTGCGGATATCGCACGGGACAAACCGACTTATCCTGCATTGCTCGGGCTTGAAGCTGCCAAGGCGTATGCCATCGAGCTACGCGACCAGGCCCTGGCCGCCCTGCGACCTTTCGACGCGGCAGCCGAGCCGCTGCGGCACCTGGCGCGGTATATCGTCGAACGTCGGCACTGATAACTGCGGCCATTGCAGCCGCATATCAGCCAAGTTCGGCGCTCTGCGTGGGCAGTTTGCGATGCTTGAGGTAAACTGCCGCCTCTTCTATACCTATAACGATTCGCCTGATGCCCACGACGTTTCAAGAGATTCCCCGCAAACGCCCGTCCACGCCCCTGCTCGACCGTGCTGCCACGCCGGACGGCCTGCGTCGTCTGGGTGAAGCCGAGCTGGAAACCCTGGCCGATGAGTTGCGCCTGGAATTGCTCTACACGGTCGGCCAGACCGGTGGGCATTTCGGTGCAGGCCTGGGCGTCATCGAGCTGACCATCGCGCTGCATTACGTGTTCGACACCCCGGACGACCGGCTGGTGTGGGACGTGGGTCACCAGGCGTATCCGCATAAGATCCTCACGGGCCGCCGCGAGCGCATGAGCACCCTGCGCCAGAAGGACGGCATTGCTGCCTTCCCGCGTCGTTCCGAGAGCGAGTACGACACCTTTGGTGTCGGCCACTCGAGCACCTCCATCAGTGCAGCGCTGGGCATGGCGATTGCCGCCCGCCTGCAAGGCAGCGATCGCAAGGCGATTGCCGTGATTGGTGATGGTGCACTGACCGCCGGCATGGCCTTCGAGGCGCTCAACCACGCGCCGGAAGTGGATGCCAATATGTTGGTGATCCTCAACGACAACGACATGTCGATCTCGCGCAATGTCGGTGGCTTGTCCAATTACCTGGCCAAGATCCTCTCCAGCCGTACCTACGCGAGCATGCGCGAAGGCAGCAAGAAAGTGCTGTCACGCCTGCCCGGCGCGTGGGAAATCGCGCGGCGCACCGAGGAATATGCCAAGGGCATGCTGGTGCCCGGCACGCTGTTCGAGGAACTGGGCTGGAACTACATCGGCCCGATCGACGGCCACGACCTGCCGACCCTGATCGCCACGTTGCGCAACATGCGTGACCTCAAGGGCCCGCAATTCCTGCATATCGTTACCAAGAAGGGCAAAGGCTTCGCCCCGGCCGAAGTCGACCCGATTGGCTACCACGCCATCACCAAGCTCGAACCCCTGGACGCCCCCGCCGCCGCACCGAAGAAGGCCAGTGGGCCGAAGTATTCCGGAGTGTTCGGCGAATGGCTGTGCGACATGGCCGCTGCCGACCCGCGCCTGGTAGGGATTACCCCGGCGATGAAGGAAGGCTCCGACCTGGTGGCCTTCAGCGAGCGTTTCCCGCTGCGTTACTTCGACGTCGCGATTGCCGAACAACACGCCGTGACCTTCGCTGCCGGCATGGCCTGTGAAGGCGCCAAGCCGGTGGTGGCGATCTATTCCACCTTCCTGCAACGCGGTTATGACCAGTTGGTGCATGACGTGGCGGTGCAAAACCTCGACGTGCTGTTTGCCATCGACCGCGCTGGCCTGGTCGGCGAAGACGGCCCGACCCACGCCGGCAGTTTCGACCTGTCCTACCTGCGTTGCATCCCCGGCATGCTGGTGATGACGCCGAGCGACGAGAACGAACTGCGCAAGATGCTCAGCACCGGCCACCTGTATAACGGCCCGGCCGCTGTGCGTTACCCGCGAGGCAATGGCCCGAACGCGGTGATCGAGAAAGACCTGGCGCCTATCGAGATCGGCAAAGGGATCCTGCGTCGCCAAGGCAGCAAGGCCGCCTTCCTGGTGTTTGGCGTGCAATTGGCCGAAGCGCTGAAAGTCGCCGAGAAGATCGATGCCACCGTGGTCGACATGCGCTTCGTCAAGCCGCTGGATGAAGCCCTGGTACGCGACATCGCCGCCAGCCATGAATTGCTGGTGACGGTTGAAGAGAACGCCATCATGGGCGGTGCCGGTGCCGCCGTCAGCGAGTTCCTGGCGCGCGAGAATATCCTCAAGTCGGTGTTGCACCTGGGCCTGCCGGATATGTACGTCGAACACGCCAAGCCGGCGCAGATGCTGGCGGAGTGCGGGTTGGACGAAGCAGGAATCGAAGCCTCCGTGCGCGAGCGTATGACCCTGCTGGGGCTGTAGAAACCGGCTCAACATGTGGGAGGGGGCTTGCCCCGATAGCGGCAGTTCAGTCAACTACGATGCTGACTGACAAGACGCCATCGGGGGCAAGCCCCCTCCCACATTTGATTTGCGTCACCTTCAAACGCCATGGACAGCCCCATGAGACATCTTCGCCTCGCCCTCCCCCTGCTGCTTCTGCCCTCCCCTGAATTGCTCGCCGACACTCGCGACGATGCGCTGAAACTCCCCGACGTGGTCATCAGCGCCAACCGCCAGGTCCAGGCGCGCAACGACAGCAGCGCCGCCAACACCGTCTTCACCCGCGACGACATCGACCGCCTGCAACCCACCAGCCTGACCGACCTGCTCAGCCGCGTCCCCGGTGTGCAAGTTGCGCCCACTGGCGGTCGTGGCAGCCTTCCAGGCATTTACCCGCGTGGCACCAAGTCCGCACAAAGCCTGGTGCTGGTGGACGGCCAGCGCATCGCCAATACCACCTCCGGCGACAGTGGCCTGCAGTACCTGAACGTCGATCAGATCGAGCGGGTGGAAGTGCTGCGCGGTTCGCGCTCGGTGATCTACGGCAGCGACGCGATCGGCGGGGTGATCCAGGTGTTTACCCGGCGCAATGCCGAACAGGGCCTGCAACCACGCTTGAACCTGGGCTTGGGCAGCCACCAGTCCTGGGAGCGCAGCCTCGGATTATCCGGCGGTGATGAACACACTCGCTTCAACCTGGGCGCGAGCCTGGATGAAACCGCCGGCATCAATTCGACGCACACGTCATTCCCCAGCGATGGCGATCGGGATGCCTACCGCAACCAGTCCGTCAGCCTGAACCTCAGCCATGCCTTCAGTGAGGCGCTGGAGGTGGGTTTCAATCTCCTGGACAGCCGCGGCAAGTCGGAATACGACAACAGCTTCGGGCGCTACGACGCCGCCACCGGGCAGACCGTCGGCCAGAAACCCTACACCGACTACGCCGTGAGCAGCGCCAGCGGTTATGTCGACGCCGAACTCAATGAGCACTGGCAGTCGCGCCTGGAACTGGGCCATAGCGAGAACCGCGATACCAAGCTCGATACCCTCAGCGAGGATTTCAGCGTGTTCAATACCTACCGCGACTCGGTCAACTGGCAGAACGACCTGACGCTGGATGACCAGAACAGCCTGATCCTCGGCGGCGACTGGTACGAAGACCGCTTCCACGGTTCCACCTCCTTTACCGAAAACAGCCGCTGGAACCGCGCCGCCTTCGTGCAGCACCGCTTCCACGGCCAGGGGTTTTCCACCGAGCTGGGCCTGCGCCGCGACCAGAACCAGCAATTCGGCGCCCAGAACAGTTGGAGCGGCACCCTCACCGTGCCGATCAACCCGGACAATGATGTGCTGCTCAGCTACAGCGAGGGCTTTCGCGCGCCGACCTTTAACGACCTTTATTATCCGGACACCCAGTACAGTAACCCCAACCTGCAGCCAGAGACCTCAAAGAGTTACGAGTTGCAATGGCGCAGCCAGCTCAGCGACCGCACACGCCTGGAAGCCTCGCTGTATCGCACCGACTTGAGCGACGCCATCATTCTCGATCGCACCAGCAAGCCGCAGAACGTGGCAGCAGCGCGTATCAACGGCTTTGAGGGCGCACTCAAACAGGAACTGTTTGGCTGGCAAAGCAACCTGGGCGTCTCGGTCATCGACCCACGTGACCGCAACACCGGCCACACCCTGGCCCGCCGTGCACGGCGCACCGTGAGCCTGGACCTGGATCGGCAATTCGATCAATTCGGGGTCGGCGCGAGCTGGCAGGCGATCAGCAGCAGCTATGACGATGAAGACAATCGCCATCGCCTGGGCGGCTATGCCTTGTTGGGATTGCGCGGCAGTTGGGCGGTGAGCCGGGAAGTGTCGCTGTCGCTGAAGGTCGATAACCTGCTGGACAAGGCTTACGCGCGGGCGCGCTACAGCTATAACGATCCGGCATTCCTGAACAACCAGGATTATCGGGAAGAAGGTCGGGTGTGGAGGATTGGGGTGAGCTGGACGCCAGCGCTCTGAGCAAACATTCGATGCCCGACCTCACAGGTTCGGCGCAATCACCTGGCACAACCGCGCCAGCGCCTCCAACATCTGCCCACTCGGCCGCTCCAGGCCTTTATCCGGCACTAACAACAAGCGCCCCTGCGCAACGGCAGCCACCTGCGGCCAGGCCTTCCAAGCCTCCAGCTGCGGCTGGTCACCCGCCAGGATCACCTCAGGATTACGCTGCAACACCGACTCGATGCTGACCTGCGGCGCGGGCAACTTCAGATCGTCGAACACATTGCGCGCGCCGCACACGCTGAGCGCATCGCTGATGATCTGCCCGCCGCCCACGGTGTACAGCGGCCGGTTCCACACCTGGTAAAACACGCGCAACGGTTCGGCACGCTGGTAGCGCTGGCGCAACTGAGCCAAGCGTTGGCGCAACTGGGCGGCCAATTGTCGACCGGTGTCGGCGCGTCCCAACTGCTCGGCGATGGCCTGCACCTGGGTGGTCAACTGTTCAAGGCTATGGGGTTCGGCGACGTACACCGGGATACTCAGGCGTTGCAATTGGTCTCGCTGCGCCGAATTGATGCTGCCGGGCCACAGCAGGATCAGGTCGGGCTTGAGGCTGAGCAGGCGCTCCATATTCAACTGCCCGTACTGCCCCACCGACGGCACTGTCGCCAGCGCGGCTGGCCGATCGCCGCCGTCCAGTACGCCCACCAAAAGGTCGGCAGCGCCCAGTTCAACCACGATTTCAGACAGGGATGGGGCCAGGCTGACCACCCGTTCGACCGCCAGGGCTTGGGCGCCGCACGCCAGCAGCAGGAGCGCCAGCCAGTGACGCATCATCCCAACTGACGCGGGATGCGATAGAGGTAAAACAGCACCAGGGTCGACAACGCCAGCAGAAACAGCGGCACCGCTTCCAGGCCGACGAACACCGCCAGTGCGCCAATCCAGGCCGGCACGGCAGCCACCAGCAACGCCGTGCGGCGCCGGGCCGCGAGGGTGATCCAGGCCGCGGGTTCTTCAGGGGTGTCGAGGGCTTTGGCGGTGGCGATCAGCGCGTGTTTATAGCCATGGAAAAAACGCAGGCTGAGAAACATCGAGGCCACACCGGCAATAAAGAACGGCATGGCCAGCACCGGCAGCAGGGATTCAGCGTGGCCAAAGACCAGGTTGATCACGAACAACGGCAGCAGCGCCAGGGCCAGGTACTGCCACCAGTTGAAGGACAGTCGCCGTTTTACCTGGCCTCGGGTCACGCGCGGTCGACCTCGCCCTGATGCTCGTTGCCCATCATGTGGTCGAGCTTGCTGGCCTTGGTGGCCAGGTAGAGTTTGTTGTGCGGGTTGTGCCCGGTGTGCAGCGGCACGCGCTCGGCCACGGTGATGCCCATCTCGGTCAAGGCTTTGACCTTGCGCGGGTTGTTGGTCATCAGGCGCAGGGATTTGACGCCCAGGTGCTCCAGCATCGGCAAGCAGATGCCGTAGTCCCGCTGGTCAGCGGCAAAGCCCAGGCGTTCGTTGGCTTCGACGGTGTCGGCGCCGCCATCCTGCAACTCGTAGGCGCGGATCTTGTTCAGCAGGCCAATGCCACGGCCTTCCTGGCGCAGGTACAGCAGCACGCCCCGGCCTTCACGGGCGATGGCTTGCATCGCGGCCTCCAACTGCGAGCCACAATCGCAGCGCTGGCTGAACAGCGCATCGCCAGTCAGGCACTCGGAGTGCACGCGGCCAAGTACCGGCGCGCCATCGGCGATATCACCCAGGCTGAGCACAACGTGCTCGCGCCCGGTTTCTTCTTCGAGAAAGCCATGCATGGTGAATGTGGCAAAAGGGGTAGGCAGCTTGGAAGCAGCGACGAAAACGACGGGCACCGTGTGCTCCTGATTTCAGATTTCACAGAGGCGGGCATTGTAACAGCACGTTCCTACAGACGCTTAAGCTGAATTATCGCTGATAAAGATCAATCGGTTCGATTGGCCTTCGTATCGGTTCTATGTGCAGGAACGAGGGGCCGCCTGGATCTTGCTCGCGAACCTCGTCAACGCTGACGCGCGCAGCCTGAATAAACGCGCTGTGCTTACGTTTTTCGCGAGCAAGCTCGCTCCTACAGGGCGCCTGGGACGGATGAGACGCCTGTTCAGGGCGTCTCGCGAAAGTGCTGATAGCCACGCACGGCTGGGGTGATGTCCTGCCCGTTCGCGTCGAGCAGCGTCACCCCCTGCCCCGCCTCGACCCGGCCGATCACATGCACCGGCCAGCCGCCCGCCAGCAACGGCGCCAGCTCGGTCGGTGGCAGAGTGAACACCAGCACGTAGTCATCGCCACCACTCAAGGCCGCCACTCGCGCGGCATCATCCCCCACAAACGCGAGCAGGGCCTTGGACAAAGGCAGCGCCTGGCGCTCGATCAGCAGGCTGACGGACGACGCCTTGGCGATATGCCCGCAATCGGCTAGGAGCCCGTCGGAAATATCCATGGCTGATGTGGCCTTGCCCCGCAGCGCCAGGCCCAGGGCCAATTGCGGTTGCGGCGACCAGTAATGCGCCAGCAGTGGATCGGCGATGGCCGCCTCGGCGCTGCGCTGGCCCAGCACCAACGGCAAGGCGCCGGCAGCATTGCCCAGTTCGCCGCCCACACACAGCAGGTCACCCGGACGCGCACCGCTGCGCGTCAACGCCTGCCCGGCCGGCACCCGGCCAAACACGGTCAGGGTCAGGCTCAGCGGCCCGCGCGTGGTGTCGCCGCCGACCAGGCCCACACCGCAGCTTTGCGCCATGGCGTTCAGCCCCTGGGCATAGCGTTGCAGCCAATCGGCATCGACCGTCGGCGTTGTCAGGGCAAGGGTAAACGCAAGGGGATGGGCGCCCATGGCGGCCAGGTCACTCACCGCCACGGCCAGCGAGCGCTGGCCGAGCAGGAACGGATCACAGGGGTCGGCAAAGTGCACGCCGGCCACTAAGGTATCGGTAGAGATTGCCAGTTGCTCCCCAACGGGGAGCGCCAGCAGGGCGCAGTCGTCGCCGATCCCCAGGGCAATGCCTTCGCCGCCCTGCGCACAGGGCGCGGCGGCGAAGTATTTACGGATCAGCTCAAACTCGCCCATCGGGAACTCAAGCGCGGATCAGCGCTTGTGTTCCTTCACTTCGGCTTCACGCAGGCGCGGAGCCAGTTTATCGAGCACACCGTTGACGAACTTGTGGCCGTCGGTCGAACCGTAGACTTTCGCCAGTTCGATGCCTTCGTTGATCACCACGCGGTACGGCACGTCGACGCGCTTGAGCAGTTCCCAGGTGGACAGGCGCAGTACGGCCAGTTCAACCGGGTCCAGTTCTTCGATGGTCAGGTCCAGGCACGGCGTCAGTGCAGTGTCGATCTCGGTCAGGTTGGCCGGGACACCATGCAGGATGTCGTGGAAGTAGCTCTGGTCGGCGAAGGTGAAATCGTTGTCGACACGAAATTGCGCTTCGATTTCATTCAGCGAGGTACCCGCCATGTGACGCTGGTACAGCGCCTGGGTAGCGAGTTGGCGAGCCGCACGACGCTTTTCGCTTTTCGATGGCTTGCCGGCATCCGCAGGACGCTCGTCGCGCGGGTTGAAACGATCGCTCTCGTCGGAAATCACTTGGCCTCCAACTGCGACAGCAGGCTGACCATTTCCAGGGCGGACAGGGCAGCTTCAGCGCCTTTGTTACCGGCCTTGGTGCCGGAACGCTCGATGGCTTGCTCGATGGAATCCACGGTCAGCACGCCGAAGGCAACCGGCACGCCGAACTCCATGGACACCTGGGCCAGGCCCTTGGTGCATTCGCCGGCGACGTATTCGAAGTGCGGAGTACCGCCACGAATGACCGCGCCCAGGGCGATGATCGCCGCGTATTCGCCCTGCTGCGCAACTTTTTGCGCAACCAGTGGAATTTCGAAGGCGCCAGGGGCGCGGATGAGGGTGATGTCGCTTTCGCTCACACCGTGGCGAACCAGGGCGTCCACGGCACCGCTTACCAGGCTTTCAACCACGAAGCTGTTGAAACGGCCAACCACCAGGGCATAGCGGCCTTTGGGGGCGATGAAGGTACCTTCGATGGTCTTCAGGGTCATTCGACAAATCTCTTAAAGAGCCGGGACGCGAAAAGTGCGTCCCTCAGTGATGATTTAACCGCGAACAAGGGGCGAAAATCGCCGGCCTTTATTCGGAGGGCACGTATTCTACAACTTCCAGGTCGAAACCGGATATCGCATTAAATTTCATCGGTGCGCTCATCAGGCGCATTTTGCGTACGCCGAGGTCGCGCAGGATCTGCGAACCGGCCCCGACGATGCTGTAGGTGGTCGGCGTCTTGACCTGGGTGTTCTCGGCGGTTTCACGAATATGCGCGAGCAATACGTCGCCATCCACCGGGTTGCCCAGCAGCAATACCACACCGCTGCCGGCCTCGGAAACCGCAGCCATGGCGGCGCGCAGGCTCCAACGACCGGGTTGCTTGACCATCAGCAGGTCACGCAGCGGGTCCATGTTGTGCACGCGCACCAAGGTCGGTTCTTCGGCGCAGATGGTGCCCAGGGTCAGCGCCATGTGCACATCGCCCTCAACGGAATCACGGTAGGTCACCAAATTGAATTGGCCCAGTTCGCTGTCCAGCGGCTGCTCGGCAATCCGCTGAACGGTACGTTCGTGGATCATCCGGTAGTGGATCAGGTCGGCGATGGTGCCGATCTTGAGGTTGTGTTCGGCGGCAAACGCCTCGAGCTCGGCGCGGCGGGCCATGGTGCCGTCGTCGTTCATCACTTCGCAGATCACGCCGCTCGGCTCGAACCCGGCCATGCGCGCCAGATCGCACGCGGCTTCGGTGTGGCCGGCACGGGCCAGGGTGCCGCCCGGTTGAGCCATCAGCGGAAAAATGTGGCCAGGGCTGACGATGTCTTCGGCCTTGGCGTCTTTCGCGGCGGCCGCTTGCACGGTGCGCGCACGGTCGGCGGCGGAAATACCGGTGGTGACGCCGGTGGTCGCTTCAATCGACACGGTGAACTTGGTACCGAAACCCGAACCATTGCGCGGCGCCATCAACGGCAGCTTGAGCAACTCGCAGCGCTCGCGGCTCATGGGCATGCAGATCAGCCCACGGGCGTGCTTGGCCATGAAGTTGATGTGTTCGGCCTGGCACAGTTCGGCGGCCATGATGATATCGCCTTCGTTCTCGCGGTCTTCGTCATCCATCAGGATGACCATCTTGCCTTGGCGGATGTCTTCAACCAGTTCTTCGATGCTATTGAGCGCCACAGGGCACCCCCTTGGTCAGGATTTCAGGTAGCCGTTAGCGGCCAGAAAACTCTCAGTGATGTTCCCGGTTGCAGGCTCTGCGGCCTTATCGCCCAGCAACAGGCGCTCCAGGTAACGGGCAAGCAAGTCAACTTCCAGGTTCACCCGGCGACCCGGCTGGTACGACGCCATGATGGTTTCGCTCAGGGTGTGGGGAATGATGGTCAGTTCAAATTCAGCGCCATTCACGGCGTTCACGGTCAGGCTGGTGCCGTCGACGGTGATCGAGCCTTTGTGGGCGATGTACTTGGCCAATTCTTTTGGCGCGCGGATGCGAAATTCCACGGCGCGTGCGTTTTCGCTGCGCGATACCACTTCGCCGACACCGTCGACGTGGCCGCTGACCAGGTGGCCGCCCAGGCGGGTGGTCGGGGTCAGGGCTTTTTCCAGGTTGACCGGGCTGCCAGCCTTGAGGTCGTTCATCGCGGTGCAGTCCAGGGTTTCCCGGCTGACGTCGGCGGCAAAACCGTTGCCCGTCAGCTCGATGACGGTCAGGCACACGCCGCTGACCGCGATGCTGTCGCCCAATTTGACGTCGCCGAGGTCGAGCTTGCCGGTTTCAACCAGCAGGCGCACATCGCCGCCCTTGGGGGTCATGGCACGGATGCTGCCGATGGATTCGATAATGCCGGTGAACATGGCCTTCTCCTGGAGAACGGTACGGGCACTTGAGCGCCCGGTCAGAATTATACGCGCGCGGGTGGAAGCGGGATGGCAGTGACTCGCCAGTCGTCGCCTACAGCGCGCATTTCAGTGATCTTGAGTTGGGGGGCATCCGCCAGTTTCTCAAGCGGCCAGTCCAGCAAAGGCCGGGCGGCGGAGCCGAGGAACTTGCCGGCGACGAAAATCACGTATTCATCGACCAGGCCCTGCTGGGCAAATGCACCCGCCAGGCTTGGGCCGGCCTCCACCAGCACTTCATTGACGCCACGGGCCGCCAGCGCCACCAGCGCCGAGCGTAGGTCAACCTGGCCATCGACGCCGGGCACCACCAGGCATTCGGGGCCACGGGGGAACTGGTTTTCCGCAGTGACGCAGGTAATGACCAGCGCCGGGCCGGCCTTGAAGAACGGCGCATTGAGCGGCACCCGCAGGCGGCCGTCGATCAGCACGCGCAACGGCGGGCGTGACATGGCCAGGGCGGTGGTGGCGTCATCCAGGCCCAATTCGGCGGCGCGCACGGTCAGGCGCGCACCGTCGGCCAATACCGTGTCGGCGCCGGTCAGCACCACACTGGCCTGGGCGCGCAGGCGCTGTACGGCGGCGCGGGCGGCGGGCCCGGTGATCCATTGGCTCTCGCCGCTGGCCATCGCAGTGCGGCCATCCAGGCTCATCGCCAGCTTGACCCGCACAAACGGCAGGCCGTGCTCCATGCGCTTGAGGAAGCCTTTATTGAGGGCGCGGGCTTCCCCTTCCAGCACACCGCTGTAGACCTCGATACCGGCCTGGGCCAGGCGCTGCATGCCGCGCCCGGCAACTTCCGGGTTAGGGTCCTGCATCGCCGCGACCACCCGCGCCAGCCCGGCACTCACCAGTGCGTCGGCGCAAGGCGGGGTATGGCCATAGTGGCTGCAAGGCTCGAGGGTCACATAGGCCGTGGCGCCTCGGGCTTTACCCCCGGCAGCGCGCAAGGCATGCACTTCGGCATGGGGCTCGCCGGTGCGCACATGCCAGCCTTCGCCGACGACCTGCCCATCACGCACAATCACGCAGCCCACTCGCGGGTTGGGATGGGTGGTGTACAGGCCATTACGCGCCAATTCGAGGGCGCGGGCCATGTAGTGAGCGTCGAGGACAGCCTGTTCAGCAGAAGGTGGGTTCATTTCTTGACCGGCTCACGGGCCAGGCGGTCGATCTCTTCGCGGAACTCATTGAGGTCCTGGAAGCGTCGATACACCGAGGCGAAACGGATATAGGCGACTTCGTCGAGCTTTTGCAGCTCGCCCATCACCAGCTCTCCAACCACCAGGCTCTTGACCTCGCGCTCGCCGGTCGCACGCAGCTTGTGCTTGATATGCACAAGCGCCGCCTCCAGCCGCTCGACACTCACCGGGCGTTTTTCCAGGGCGCGCTGCATACCGGCGCGCAATTTGTCTTCATCGAAAGGCTGGCGACTGCCGTCGGACTTGATCAGACGCGGCAATACCAGTTCGGCGGTTTCGAAGGTGGTGAAACGTTCACCGCAGGCCAGGCATTCGCGCCGGCGACGCACTTGATCGCCCTCGGCGACCAGACGTGAGTCAATGACCTTGGTGTCGTTGGCACCGCAGAAGGGACAGTGCATGGTGGCAGGCAACAAAAAAAGGGAGGGCCATGGTAGCGCATCCCCGTGGCAAGACAAGCCATAGCCTTTACGGTATATAGGCTGACTATTATGTTTCATACTTTTTAAGCCACGGATTTTGTCCTTTCTGGAGCCGTACATGCAGTTACGACCACTTGTTTTACTCACCCTGTTCAGTGTTCTGGTCGCCTGCAGCAGCGAAGCCCCGAAACCATCGACGCCACAACCGACGCCGCAGCAAGAGAAAAAAGTCCCAGGCATTGAAGACGTCGGCCCGCTGCCGGCCTATCAACGGGAAATCAACGGTACCCTCACCAACGTGCCCAGTGGCGCCGAGGTGGAGCTGGCGCTGCTGGTGATCGACGACCGCAGCCGCCCGCAACAACTGCTCGCCAGCAGCGTGCTCAGTGGCAACGGCAAGCCCCTGGCCTTCCGCCTGCGCTTCAACCCCGAAGCGTTCCCGGCCGGTGCACGGGTTGAGTTACGCGGCCGTGCCAGCCAGTCCGGCCAACTGATCCTGCACCTGCCCGCCGTACGCATCACCCAGGCGATCACCCAGACCACCGGCCCCCTGCAACTCGTCAAGGCACCATGACGCCACCGCTGGACCTGCAACGCGCCCTGAGCGAACTGATCGGCGACGCGCACCTGGTGCCCTGCCCCCTGCCGGGCACCGAGCTGTCGTTGTGGCTGCTCGATGCCGACAATATGGACCGCGCCTTCAGCCCCGAAGAAACCCGGCGCATCCTGCATGAACCGCCCTACTGGAGTTTTTGCTGGGCCAGTGGCCTGGCACTGGCGCGGTACCTGGCAGCGAACCCGGAATGGGTGAAGGGCAAGCGCGTGCTGGATTTCGGCGCCGGCTCCGGTGTGGCCGGGATTGCGGCGGTCAAGGCGGGCGCGTTGGAAGTGGTTGCCTGCGACCTGGATCCGCTGGCGTTAGCGTCCTGCCGCGCGAATGCCGAACTCAATGGTGTGGAACTGAGCTACTCGGCGGACTTTTTCGCCGAAGCCGACCGCTTCGACCTGATCCTGGTGGCTGATGTGCTGTACGACCGCGCCAACCTACCCTTGCTCGACCACTTCCTCAGCCGTGGCCGCGAAGCGCTGGTGGCGGATTCGCGAGTGCGGGACTTCCAGCATCCGGCCTATCGGCGGCTGGAGATACTCGATGCGCTGACGCTGCCGGACTTGGCCGAGCCTTGGGAGTTTCGCAAGGTGAGCCTGTACCATTCGCGAAGATAGCCCCCAATCGTCAGGCCATTTCCGACTTTTTTGAGCGTGAGGCTTCCTTCGGCGAAGCCCTTATGCGCAATGGCATCTACTCACTTTTTTATGAGCGCCCCTACTCTCTGTGGCGAGCGGGCTCGCCCCGCGTTGGGCTGCGCAGCAGCCCCAAAACAAAGCCCCGGAGATGCCTGGCACACTGCAGCGTTCTTATTGGGGGCTGCTGCGCAGCCCAACGCGGGACAAGCCCGCTCGCCACAGGCAAGCCCGCTCGCCACAGTCACAATGTTTCTCCTTAACTGACTGGCATTAGGGCTTGCGCTTGATCATCAGCACCCTGCTCCTTCCGGTAGCCTTCACCAGCCCTTATAGTTGCGCCATTCCCGCTTTATTCGAGACGCCCCATGAGTGAGCCCACGCCGTACATCTTCGACGTCACCACCGCCAACTTCGACCAGGCGGTGATCCAGAACTCCTTTGAAAAGCCCGTGCTGGTGGACTTCTGGGCCGAGTGGTGCGCGCCGTGCAAGGCGTTGATGCCGCTGCTGGCGCAGATTGCCGAGAGTTATCAGGGCGAGTTGCTGCTGGCCAAGGTCGATTGCGAGGCCGAGCAGGACATCGTCGCGCGTTTCGGTATTCGCAGCCTGCCGACGGTGGTGCTGTTCAAGGACGGCCAGCCGGTGGACGGGTTTGCCGGGGCACAGCCAGAGTCGGCAGTGCGGGCCATGTTGGAGCCTCATGTGCAGATGCCGCCGCCGGCTGCGGCGGACCCGCTGGAGCAGGCCCAGGCGTTGTTTGCCGAGGGCCGTATCAGCGACGCCGAAGCCGTATTGGTGACATTGCTGGGCGAGGACAATACCAACGCCGCCGCGCTGATTCTGTATGCCCGCTGCCTGGCCGAACGCGGTGAATTGGGCGAAGCCCAGACCGTGCTCGACGCCGTGAAGAGCGACGATCACAAGGCCGCCCTCGCCGGGGCCAAGGCGCAGATCACCTTCCTGCGCCAGGCCGGTGACCTGCCGGATGCCGCCGACCTGAAAAGCCGCCTGGCGCAAAACCCGCAGGACGATGAAGCGGCCTATCAGTTGACCATCCAGCAACTGGCACGCCAGCAGTACGATGCGGCGCTGGAAGGCTTGCTCAAGCTGTTCATCCGTAACCGCAGCTATGGCGAAGGCTTGCCGCACAAGACCTTGCTGCAGGTGTTCGAGTTACTGGGCAATGATCACCCGCTGGTGACCGTGTACCGTCGCAAGTTGTTCGCTGCGTTGTACTAGTCGCTCTGTAGGAGCGAGCTTGCTCGCGAAAAACGCCAGGGCGCCGCGTTCATCCAGAATACCCGCGTTATCGTTAACGACTTTCGCGAGCAAGCTCGCGCCTACAAGGGCTCAATCCAGGTATAGAGCGGCGTATCCCCGCCGCTGCTCACCTTGACCTTGGCGCTATGGCGCAGGCGCACCAGCAGGCGCTTGCCCGCCGAGGCATCCCCCGCCAAACCTTCCAACTGGTCGAGCAGCTCCAGGCCATTGAGCTGCCCGGCATGACGCAACAGGTCCTGGGCGTGTTGCCACAGGTCATCATTGTGCTTGACCGGAGCAACCGGTGCGGCCGCCGCGCTGTTCACTGGCGTCGCCTGTAGCTGCGCGCCGAGTCGCGCCCAATCGCCATCATCCAGCTCCAGGGTCAAATCCACCGGCAGGTCGCCGACGGTTCCACGAATTCGCAACATCGTCCTTACTCCTGCATTTTTCTGACGAGCATGCTCCCATGCGGCTTGCGCAACGCCAAGCGGACGGTCAAACTCTGCCGAATATTGTTATAAGATCACATAACAAAACTTTCATGTTCTGGAGCCTTGTCATGCGCCGTCTGATGCTTGCTTTGCCGTTCGCCTTGTTGCCACTGGCCGTCGCTCACGCCGCGGATGAACACGACCACGATCATGAGCACGGCAGCCTGGGTGCTCATGAACACGGTGTTGGCCGCCTCAACGCAGTCCTCGACGGCCAGGCCCTGGAGCTTGAACTGGACAGCCCGGCGATGAACCTGGTGGGCTTCGAACATGCGGCAACCAGCGCCGCCGACAAAGCCAAGGTCGCCGCCGCGCGCAAACAGCTGGAAAACCCGCTGGCCCTGTTCAACCTGCCCAAGGCCGCTGGCTGCGTGATCAGCACCCAGGAACTGAACAGCCCGCTGTTCGGCGACAAGCCGGAAGTGGACCATGATGATGACGATGATCACGACGCCAAAGACGGCGCCCATGAGCATCATCACGACCACAGCGAAATCCACGCCCACTACCAGTTCACCTGCGCCACGCCGACCGCCCTGAGCAATCTCGACCTGACGCAAGTGTTCAAGACCTTCCCCGCCACCCAAAAAATCCAGGTACAACTGATCGGCCCAAGCGGCCAGCAAGGTGTTGAAGCGACGCCGCAGGCAGCTACCCTGAAGTTCTGATTGGAATGCGCCCCCACAGGCGATCGGCGCCATTTTTCGTAACCTCGTTAGCAGGCGATACTGATTTCCCATGACTCAAGCGCTCATCGAACTGTCCGACCTGGGCTTCAACTGGCCCGGTCACCCCCAGTTGCTGGACATCCCCGCGTTCCGCCTGGAAGCGGGTGAAACCCTGTTCCTCAAGGGCCCAAGCGGCAGTGGCAAGACCACCCTGCTCGGCCTGCTGGGCGGTGTGCAGAAGCCCAGCCGAGGCAGCATCCGCCTGCTCGGGCAGGAGCTGACCGACCTTTCGGCCGGTGCCCGTGATCGCTTTCGCGTCGACCACACTGGCTATATCTTCCAGCAGTTCAACCTGCTGCCGTTCCTGTCGGTGCGCGAGAACGTCGAGCTGCCGTGCCACTTTTCCAAGCTGCGCGCGCAACGTGCGATCCAGCGTCACGGCAGCGTCGACCAGGCCGCCGCGACCTTGCTGGCGCACCTGGGCCTGAAAGACCTCGACCTGCTGGAACGCCGCGCCGATTCGTTGTCCATCGGCCAGCAACAACGAGTCGCCGCCGCCCGCGCACTGATCGGCCAACCAGAACTGGTGATCGCCGACGAGCCCACCTCGGCCCTCGACTACGACGCCCGCGAAGCCTTCATCCAGCTGTTGTTCGCCGAATGCCGCGAAGCCGGTTCCAGCCTGTTGTTTGTCAGCCATGACCAGAGCCTGGCGCCGTTGTTCGATCGCAACCTGTCGCTGGCCGAACTCAATCGCGCCGCCACGCCCGCAGAGGTTTGAGATGTATTTGTTTCGTCTAGCCATGGCCAGCCTGGCTAACCGTCGCTTTACCGCGATCCTCACCGCCTTCGCCATCGCCCTGTCGGTGTGCCTGCTGCTGGCGGTGGAGCGCGTGCGCGTTGAGGCGCGCAACAGTTTCGCCAGCACCATCAGCGGCACCGACCTGATCGTCGGCGCGCGCTCCGGTTCGGTCAACCTGCTGCTGTATTCGGTGTTCCGCATCGGTAACGCCACCAATAACATCCGCTGGGACAGCTACGAACACTTCGCCGCCAACCCCCAGGTGAAATGGGCGATCCCGATTTCCCTCGGCGACTCCCACCGCGGCTACCGCGTGATGGGCACCAACGAATCGTACTTCGAGCACTATCAGTACGGGCGCAAGCAAAACCTCGAACTGGCCAGCGGCCGTGCCTTCGCCACCGACCCGTTCGAAGTGGTGCTAGGTGCCGAAGTGGCCGATGCACTGCACTACAAGCTGGGCGACAAACTGGTGCTGGCCCATGGCGTGGCAGCGGTCAGCCTGGTCAAGCACGACGACAAACCGTTCACCGTGGTCGGTATTCTCAAGCGCACCGGCACGCCGGTGGACCGCACGCTGCATATCAGCCTCGGCGGCATGGAGGCGATCCATATCGACTGGCACAACGGTGTGCCGGCCCAGGGCAAAGGCCGCATCAGCGCCGACCAGGCACGCAACATGGACCTGACCCCGCAAGCCATCACCGCCTTTATGCTTGGCCTGAACAACAAGATTTCCACCTTTGCGCTGCAACGGGAGATCAATGAATTCCGTGGCGAGCCGATGCTGGCGATCCTGCCCGGCGTGGCGCTGCAAGAGCTATGGAGCATGATGGGCACCGCTGAAAAGGCGCTGTTCGTGATCTCGCTGTTCGTGGTGCTGACCGGTTTGATCGGCATGCTCACGGCGATCCTCACCAGCCTCAACGAACGCCGGCGCGAAATGGCGATCCTGCGTTCGGTGGGCGCGCGGCCCTGGCACATTGCGACGCTGCTGATCTTCGAAGCCTTCGCCCTGGCGCTGTCCGGTGTGATCGCCGGCGTGGGTTTGCTGTATGTATGCATCGCCGCGTCGCGCGGATATCTACAGGCCAATTACGGCCTGGACCTGCCGATGTCCTGGCCGAGCGAATATGAGTGGACGTTACTGGCCGGTATCCTTGCAGCGGCACTGTTGATGGGCAGCGTGCCCGCCTGGCGTGCCTATCGACAATCTTTGGCCGACGGCCTGTCCATACGTTTATGAGGAAGGCTTCGATGCGTCGTGCTCTGTTTGCGTTGTTGCTGCTGGTGGCTGTGCCCGCCTGGGCGGAGGATCAGCCCAGGGATCTATCCTGGCAGGAGATGATCCCGCCGGACGCGCCGCCGGAAATCCCCAACATGAAACCGCTGCACGACCTGTCGAACATGGCCGATGCCTTGTCCGTCGAAGCGGCGCCTGCGGCCAAGCAGGACTTGCCCAATGCGCCGGTGGTGCAAAGCCTCGACGGCCAGCATATTCGCCTGCCGGGTTACATCGTGCCGTTGGAAGTCAGCGAGGAAGGCCGTACCACCGAGTTCTTGCTGGTGCCGTATTTCGGTGCGTGCATCCACGTGCCGCCGCCGCCGTCGAACCAGATCGTGCACGTGAAAAGTGAGGTTGGGGTGAAGCTCGATGAGCTGTACCAGCCGTACTGGATCGAAGGGGCGATGCAGGTCAAGCCGTCGTCCAGTGAGCTGGCGGACGCCGGCTACCAGATGGATGCCGAGAAGATTTACCTCTACGAACTGCCGGAATAACGCTTATCACCCTTTCATTGAGCTGAGTCAAAAGTCCGAACGGAACGATCTTTACCATTGGACGTACAACTTTTAAACGTCCCTTGGAGCTCCCATGAACAACAAGTCTCTGCTCGGCGCGTCCCTCTTCGCGCTCGCCCTCGCGGCCCCCGTAGCCCACGCTCACGAAGCGGGCGACATTCTGGTTCGCGCTGGTGCAATTACCGTGAACCCGAAGGCCGACAGCGGCAGTGTCAAGGTAGACCAGGGCCCGCTGGCCGGTACCAACCTGGGCGGCAAGGCGACCATGGACAGCGACACGCAACTGGGTCTGAACTTCGCCTATATGTTCACCAGCCACTGGGGTATCGAACTGCTGGCGGCTACCCCGTTCGAGCATGATGTGAAGCTCAAGAACACGGCTCTCAGCGCCGCCAACGGCAAACTCGGCACCCTGAAACACCTGCCGCCAACCCTGAGCGTTGTGTACTACCCGCTGGACAGCAAGTCGGCGTTCCAACCGTATGTGGGTGCCGGTATCAACTACACCTGGATCTATGACGAACACGTCAGCAGCGGCGCCCAACAAGCTGGCTTCAGCAACTTCAAGGCCGATAACTCCTGGGGCTGGGCCGCGCAAATTGGTGCCGACTACATGATCAACGATAAATGGATGATCAACGGCCAGGTGCGCTACATCGACATCAGCACCACCGCCACCGTTGAAAACAACGGAGTGGCCCCAGGCACTCGCGCCAAGGTTGATGTCGATGTCGACCCATTGGTCTACATGGTCGGTATCGGCTACAAGTTCTAAGCGAAATCGAACAAACGCCACACAACCAATGTGGGAGGGGGTTTGCTCCCGATAGCGGTGGATCAGTCAATGAATCGGTTGACTGACACCGTGTTATCGGGGGCAAGCCCCCTCCCACATTTTTGCTTTGTGTGGTGTCAGCCGCGGCGGTAGAACCGGTCCAGCAACGCCGGTAACCCGGCCCGCCACGCCCGTGGCTTGATGCCAAAGGTATGCAGGATTTTCTTGCAGGCCAGCACCGCATGTTGCGGTTCGTCGCCCGCATCCGGCCGCGCCGCATGAGCCTGGGCGGTGGGCGATTCGATCGCCAGCGGATGAAAGTGACGCGCTTCGGTAAGAATCGCCTGGCCCAGCGCCAACGGGGTGGTCGCCTCATGGCCGGCATAGTGATAGGTGCCCCATAGCGGCGCCGCGCAATCGAGTTGCTTGAGCACCGAAAGGATCACCCGCGCGGCATCGTCCACCGGGGTCGGATTGCCGCGCCGGTCGTCTGCCATCAGCAATTCCTCCGCTTTCTCCGCACGGGCCAGAAAACGCCCGAGGGTGCCGTCGACGCTGTCGTCCAGCAGCCAGCCGAACCGTAGCAGTACGTGTTGCGGGCAAGTGGCGCGCACGCTTTGTTCGATCCGCCACAACGCCTGGCCACGCAGGCCCAGGGGCACCGGTTCGTCTTTTTCGCTGTAGGCGGTGGCGCGGGAGCCATCGAACACGCGGTAGCTGGACGGTTGCAGCAGGGTAATGGTGTGGTGCTGGCACAGTTCGGCCAGACGTTCGATCGCATACTCCTGGGACGCCAGGCGGGTTTCGCTGACCGCCTCTGCCTGGAACCAATCGAAATAGTAGGCGAGGTTGATCAACGCATCGGGACGGGTGTCGTCGAGCAATTGGGTGAGGCTTGCGGCATCCCAGCCGTCTTGGGGCGGTTTGGGTGCGAGGAAACCGATGTCTTCCTCTGCACCGAGGCGAATCAGCGCCTGCCCGAGGGCATTCCCGCCGCCCAGTAACATAAGGCGCATTCGCATAGATTGAGCAGGCCCGGTCTGTTTGGAACGATGGTTATTGTCAGCCGCCTTGTGAGCGATGCTGTGGGTAGTTGCCAGAATCGTTGCATTTTGCGGGTTTGTAGCGCAACCGTCACTTATAAAGTGCGGGGTTGCACGTTGTTGGACGGCGGTGAGCAGGCTTGCCCCGCGTTGGGCTGCGCGGCGGCCCCAATGAGGTAGGATTGTTTTATGAACCTTCCTGAATCAACGGACACGGTATTGAACGGTTTCCACCCCGCCGTCAGCGCCTGGTTCCGTAGTACTTTTCCCTCGGTGACCCAGGCGCAGGCCGAGGCGTGGCCGTTAATCCGCCAGCGCCGCTCGACGCTGATCGCCGCTCCCACCGGTTCCGGCAAGACGCTGACCGCCTTCCTGGCCGTACTGGATGACTTGGTGCACCAAGGCCTGACCAACGGCGGGCAGTTGCCGGATGAAACCCTGGTGGTGTACGTGTCGCCGCTCAAGGCGCTGTCCAACGATATCCAGATCAACCTGCAAAATCCGCTGGCCGGGATCACCGACCATCTGCAGCGCCTGGGCTTGCCACCGCTGGCGATCCGCACCGCCGTGCGCACCGGCGACACCCCGCAAAAAGACCGCGCACTGATGCGCAAGCGCCCGCCGCATATCCTGGTGACGACACCGGAATCGCTGTATGTGCTGCTGGGCTCGGACTCCGGCCGGCAGATGCTCGCCAGCACGCGCACGGTGATTGTCGATGAAATCCACGCCATCGCCGCCGGCAAGCGCGGTAGCCACCTGGCCTTGAGCCTGGAGCGCCTGCAAGGCTTGTGCGCCGAGCCGCTGACCCGCATTGGCCTGTCCGCCACGCAAAAGCCCATCGAGGCCGTGTCGCGCTTTCTGGTGGGCAGCGAGCGCCTGTGCGACATCGTCGATATCGGCCACGCCCGCCCCCGCGACCTGGATATCGAAGTGCCGCCGGTGCCACTGTCGGCGGTGATGGCCAACGATGTGTGGGAGCTGGTCTACGACCGCCTCGCCGCCCTGGCCCGTGAACACCGCACCACGCTGATTTTCGTCAACACCCGGCGCCTGGCCGAACGCCTGGCCCGGCACTTGAGCGAGCGACTGGGCAAGAGCGCAGTGGCCGCCCACCACGGCAGCCTGGCCAAGGAGCTGCGCCTGGACGCCGAGCAACGCCTCAAGGCCGGCACCCTGCAAGTACTGATCGCCACCGCGTCCCTGGAGCTGGGGATTGATATCGGCGATGTCGACCTGGTGTGCCAGATCGGCTCGCCGGGTTCCATCAACGGGTTTCTGCAACGCGTTGGCCGCTCCGGGCACCAGGTTGGCGGCACACCCAAGGGGCGCCTGTTCGCCACCACCCGCGACGACCTGATCGAATGCGCCGCGCTGCTCGACTGCGTGCGCCGGGGCGAACTCGACACCTTGCATATCCCGATTGCGCCGCTGGACGTACTGGCCCAGCAGATCATCGCCGAGGTCAGCGCCCAGGAATGGTCGGAACAGGCCCTGCTCGACCTGATCCACCGCGCCGCGCCCTACGCCGCGCTGGATAACCACCATTACCAGGCGCTGTTGCAGATGCTCAGCGAGGGCTACAACGGTCGCCAGGGCATTCGCAGCGCCTACCTGCACCGCGACGCCTTGACGCGCACCTTGCGCGGCCGCCGGGGCGCCAGGCTCACCGCAGTGACCAGCGGCGGCACCATCCCCGACAACGCCGACTACAGCGTGTTGCTCGAACCCCAGGGCCTGAATATCGGCAGCGTCAACGAAGACTTCGCGGTGGAAAGTATCGCTGGGGATATCTTCCAGCTCGGGAATACGTCCTACCGCATCCTGCGCGTCGAGGCCGGCAAGGTGCGGGTCGAAGACGCCCACGGCCAGCCGCCAAGCATTCCGTTCTGGCTGGGCGAGGCACCGGGGCGCAGCAACGAATTATCCGCCTCGGTGGCGCGCTTGCAGGGGCAATTGGACACGCTGCTCAGCGCCACCCCCGGCGACCTGCAAGGTGCACACGACTGGCTGACCGTCACCCTCGGCCTGAACCGCGCCAGCGCCGAACAAATCCTCGATTATCTGGCGCACACACGCCTGGCCCTGAGCGCATTGCCGTCCCAGGACACGTTGATCATGGAGCGCTTTTTCGACGAGTCCGGCGGTACCCAGTTGATCATCCACACGCCGTTCGGCAGCCGCGTCAACCGTGCCTGGGGCCTGGCCTTGCGCAAGCGTTTTTGCCGCACCTTCAACTTCGAACTGCAAGCGGCGGCCAGCGAGAATGCGATTGTGCTGTCGCTGTCCACCAGCCACAGTTTCGAGCTGGACGACGTCTGGCGCTATTTGAACAGCCACAGCGCCGAACACCTGCTGATCCAGGCCGTGCTTGATGCGCCGCTGTTCGGTGTGCGCTGGCGCTGGAACGCCGGGGTGGCCTTGGCGTTGCCGCGTTATACCGGGGGGCGCAAGGTGGCCCCCCAGATCCAGCGCATGAAAAGCGAAGACCTGATCGCCTGCGTGTTTCCCGACCAGATCGCCTGCCTGGAAAACCTCGCAGGCGAACGCGAAGTGCCTGAACACCCGCTGGTGGAACAGACCCTCGATGACTGCCTGCACGAAGCCATGGACAGCGACGCCTGGCTGGCCCTGTTGCGGCGCATGGAGCGCGGCGAAGTGCGGTTGATCAGCCGCGACTTGCCGGCGCCCTCGCCCATGGCCGCCGAAATTCTCAACGCGCGCCCCTACACCTTTCTCGACGATGCCCCGCTGGAAGAACGCCGCACCCAGGCCGTACTCAACCGGCGCTGGAGCGACCCGCAAAGCACCGACGACCTCGGTGCGCTGGACGCGCAGGCCATCGACGGCGTGCGCGAAGAAGCCTGGCCGGCGCCCCAGGGCCTGGATGAAATGCATGAGGCGTTGATGAGCCTGGCGTGCATCGCCAGCCACGAAGTCACGCCACAGTGGGCGCAGTGGCTGCATGCCTTGGCCAAGGGTGGCCGCGCTTATTGTTTGTCGAACGGTCTTTGGGTGGCCGTGGAGCGCTTGAGTTGCGTGCAGACGATTTATCCCAACCACCTGCCGCTGCTACCAGGGTTCGATGAGCCCTGGACTCACGATGACGCGCTGGTGGAATTGCTGCGTGCGCGCCTGGCTGGCTTCGGCCCGCTGACGCTGATCGAAATTGCCGCGCCCCTCGGCCTGCCGGTGGCCGACATCGCCCAGGCCCTGGCACGCCTGGAGCAAGAAGGCTACGTGCTGCGCGGGCACTTCAGTCCCGCCATCGGCGAAGAACAATGGTGCGAACGGCACTTGCTCGCGCGGATTCATCGCTACACGGTCAAGCGCCTGCGCCGGGAAATAGAGCCGGTGGCGTTGCAGGATTTCATGCGCTTTCTGTTCGATTGGCAACACCTGTCCGACAGCACCCGCGGCCAGGGCAGCGCAGTGTTGCCCCAGATTGTCGGGCAGTTCGAAGGCTACGCGGCGGCCGCCTCGGCCTGGGACAGTGACCTGCTCAGTGCGCGGATCAAGGATTACACTCCCACCTGGCTCGATGACCTCTGCCGCAGCGGCAGGCTGGTGTGGATACGCCTGAGCAATAAACCCGGCGCCATGGCGTTGCGCAGCACCCCGGTAGTGCTGTTGCCGCGCAGCCAGGTACCGCTATGGAGCGGGCTGACCGAACAGACGGACAGCACGACGTTGTCGCCCAAGGCACAAAAAGTCCACTTGGCCCTGCGCGAACACGGCGCGCTGTTTTTCGACGAACTGGTGCACGAAGCCCATCTGCTGCGCAGCGAACTGGAAGGCGCCCTACAGGAATTGGTCGGCGCCGGCCTGGTCAATGCCGACAGTTTTGCCGGGCTGCGCGCGCTGACCACGCCCGCCAGTAAACGCCAGGCGCGCAGCAGCCGACGTGGGCGCGGCGCATTGGTTGGCGGGATGGACGATGCCGGGCGTTGGGCGCTGATTCGGCGCCCGCCAGAAGCGGCCGCACCGCACTCCGCCGAGACGCTGGAACATGTGGCGATGACCCTGCTGCGGCGTTATGGCGTGGTGTTCTGGCGATTGCTGGAGCGCGAGGCGGATTGGTTGCCGAGCTGGCGCGAATTGCTGCGCACGTTCCATCGGCTCGAGGCGCGGGGTGAGATTCGCGGCGGACGGTTTGTCAGTGGCTTGGCCGGGGAACAGTTTGCCTTGCCGGAGGCGATCCCGTTACTGCGCGAAGTGCGGCGGCGGCCCCATGACGGTAGCTTGATCGCAGTGTGCGGCGCCGACCCGTTGAACCTGGTGGGCACGCTGTTGCCGGGCAGCAAGGTGCCGGCGGTGAGTGGGAATCGGCTTGTGTACCGGGACGGGTTGCCAGCGGCGGTGATGGTCGCCGGCAAGCAGCAGGTGTTGTTGGAGGTGGATCAGCAGGCGGTGCTGGAGAAGTTGATCAGGCATTGAGTCATAGTGACTTTGAAGGCCCCTCCCCCAGCTTGATCTGTGAACACAATCAAATGTGGGAGGGGGCTTGCCCCCGATGAGGCCAGAACAGTCCTCCCTCATTGAGACCTGGGCTGCTCCGTCAACACCACCGACGCCGGCACCTCTTCATCCGGCTCATCCACCTGGGATGTACGCTTCGGCAGCAAAACCTGCTGTGGATAAGTTTGCGCGAAGTGCACCTCATCACAGTTATCCACAAGCTTTTTCAAACGCTGGTTGAACGCACGGCTCACCGCATATTGCCCGCCCGACACGGTACGGAACTGCGCCGTGAGCACCACGCCGTTGAGGTCCATCTTGTCGACGCCGAACACCTCCAGCGGCCCTTGCAGGTTGTACTTGAGGAACACGTCATCCCGGATCGACTGCCCGGCTTCGCGGATCAGCTCCACGGCCTTATCCACATCGGTGTCGTAGGTGAACTGCACGGAGAAGAACGCATAGGCAAATTGCCGCGATTGGTTGGTGACCGCCTTGATCTGCCCGAACGGCACCGAGTGCACGAAACCCTTGCCGTCGCGCAGGCGCAGAGTACGGATGGTCAGGCCCTCGACAGTGCCCGCGTGACCGGAGTCGAGCACCACCCAATCGCCAATCGACAGGGTGTCTTCGATGATGATGAACAGGCCGGTGATCACATCCTGCACCAGTTGCTGCGAGCCAAAACCAATCGCCAGCCCCACCACCCCGGCCCCCGCCAGCAGCGGCGCGACGTTGATACCGAGGTTAGCCATGGTGGTGATCGCGCAGATCACCACCAATATGATTTTCACCGCATTGCGCAGCAGGGGCAGGATGGTTTTCACCCGCGTACTGGGCTGGCGGCTGGAGCGTTTGTTTAGCGGCGGTTTCAAGGCTTCCTGGATCGCCGTGTCGAGCACCACCCAGAACAGCCAGGTCATCAGCAGGATCAGGCCGATACTGCTCAGGGAATCACTGATGGCGCGCCCCACCGAATTGCGCTGGGCAAATTCGAACAGCGACACACCCCAGATACGCCCGAGGATTTCGATAAACGCGATGGCCATGATGATGCGCAAGATCGCGTGCAACAGGCTGAGGAAGCGCTCCTTGTAGGCGCTGCTGCGCTGGATCGCCACCTGGCTACGGGATTTGAACAGGTGTTGCAGCACGGTGCTGAGGAATACCGTGCCGATCAGCAGGATCGTGGTAAACAGCGCGCAACGCAGGGCTTTTTGATTGTCGTCGCCGGCACCGATCAGGTTGATCGCCGAGACCAACACCATCAACAGGATCGGCCAGTACCACAGCCCGGAAAACACCCGTAGCGACTGCTGCAACGCGGGATGCTTCAGACGCTGGGCCAGGGGCCGATTGCGGATCAGATGCGCGACCGGGCGCCGCAGGCGTATCACCAGCACAGCGAAAATCACTGCCGCCAACAAGCCGGTCAACACCGCAATACTGCTGGTGATATTGCCGCCCAACTGACGGGCGATTTGCGGGCTGGTCAGGGCGTCGCTGAGGGCGGCGAGAAAGCCAATCAGGAACAGCGGCTTGGGGCAGTAGTCGCGAATAATATGCACCGCCGGGCGCTTGTGGCCGACGTTGAACATGACGATGACGCACAGCAGCATGGAGGTGGAGAAGATGCCGCTACTGGTGGCGTAGGCAAAACACAGCGCCAGCGCGCGGCCTATCGAGGTGGGGAGGAAGTGGCTGAAGTAGAGGGTCAGCGGCAGGCAGATCAGCGCGGGAATCGTATAGGGCAGCACATACCCGAGCACCGCACGCAGCCGCCCACGCTGCTCAAAGAACGTGCGCCGCCCAAGGCGCCGCAGGATAAAACGCCCAAGCAGCGTCAACAACGCGAAGGCGCCGATCCACACCCCGGACAGCATCAGGAAATCCCCGGCCACGCTCCACGGCGAACGCTGCGCCGTCTGGTTCACCAGGCGCCCGACTTCATCCGCGGCGCGGTCGGCGCGCAGCCGCCACTCATCTATCAGGTTCTGGTTGAGATCGAGCTTCTGCTGCACATCATCCATGCTGGAGCTGATGGCGCCGAGCAATCCGCCTTCGACCAGCAACTCCGGCTTGGCCGGCGCTTCGGCTTCAGGCGCGGAGGCCGCGGCTTGCAGTGCGCCACTGGTGCAAAACAACAGCGCGCCGAGCAGTAATGCAATCTTGAGATTCAGCAAAACTCCGAGCTCCTTCAGAAGGGTCTGTAAGGAACTGACGGGTTTGAATCCTGATCGTTCCCCTGTGTCGACATCTTTGCCCTATAGGCAAAGATCAAATGCCGTTCTCCACCTTTTCCGCACAAGTCACACCCAGCCGCTGCACGCCGGAGTGAAACCACCGGAGTTGCAGCCATGCCCATGGCCTTGCTCGCACTGGCAACCCGCGCGTCTTTCCGGGATGGGTACCGCCTGTAGGCCCACGGAAACTTTCGCGCAAATATCGCAGTCATCCCAAAACGGAGGTCACTCGACCCTACATCCACGGGAGCAAACATGGCGGCGATTCATATCGGCATTTCCGGCGGGCACTACAGGCGGCAACGCGCGTGGTTGATTGCGTCACGCAACGCCTCCCGGAGACGACTGATACCTGAGGGATTGGCATGACTCACTCGGAACTGATCCCCCCGACACCCACCACCACCATCACCCGTTTTCGCGTGCTGACGGTCAATACCCACAAGGGCTTCACCGCCCTCAACCGGCGCTTCATCCTGCCGGAATTACGCGAGGCGGTACGCAGTGTGGCGGCCGATATCGTGTTCCTGCAGGAAATCCACGGCACCCACGAACGCCACCCCAAGCGCTATAGCAACTGGCCGGCGATGCCGCAGTACGAGTTCCTCGCCGACAGCATCTGGCCGCAGTACGCCTATGGGCGCAATGCGGTGTACCCCGATGGCGATCACGGTAATGCGCTGCTGTCGAAGTTCCAGATCGTGCGCTACGACAATCTCGACATCTCCCAGAGCGGCCATGAAAGTCGCGGGCTGCTGCATTGCGTGATGCGCTTGCCCGGGCAGGAGAAGGAACTGCATGCCATTTGCGTGCACCTGGGCTTGCAGGAAAAACATCGCCAGCAGCAACTGCGCCTGATCGCCGAGCGCGTGGCGCAGATTCCCGCCGATGCACCGCTGATCGTTGCCGGCGACTTCAACGACTGGCGCCTGCGCGCCGACCTGCGCCATTGCGGCCTGCGCGAAGTGTTTACCGAGGCCCATGGCAAACCACCGCGCACCTTCCCCGCGCGCCTGCCCCTGCTGCGCCTGGATCGAATCTATGTGCGCAATGTGAAGGCGCATGCGCCCCAGGTGTTGAACAGCCGCCCCTGGTCGCATTTGTCAGACCACGCGCCCCTGTCAGTGGAGATCGAGCTATGAACAGTGCCCCACTGGAAAAAGTCGCCGTCGCCCATATCGCTACCGACCAGCCACCGGACGAAGCCTCGGCGCGGGACCTGGATTACGGCTGGCAGAGCGGCAACCAGATCGAGTTGCTGGAAAACGGCGAGGCCTACTTCCCGAAAGTGTTCGACGCCATGCGCCAGGCCCAGCGGGAAATCCTGCTGGAAACCTTCATCCTGTTCGAAGACAAGGTTGGCCATGAGCTACGGGACATCCTGGTCGATGCGGCACGGCGCGGCGTCAAAGTCGTCGCCAGCCTTGACGGGTTTGGCTGCGGCGAGCTGAGCCCGGCCTTCCTCGCCGAGTTGGCCGAAGCCGGGGTGATAGTGCAGATGTTCGACCCGGCGTCCAAGACCCTCGGCATTCGCACCAATTGGTTCCGCCGCTTGCACCGCAAGATCGTGGTGGTGGATGCGCAAGTGGGGTTTATCGGCGGGATCAACTTCTCTGCCGACCACTTGGGCGACTACGGCCCCGAGGCCAAGCAGGATTACGCGGTGCAGGTGGTCGGCCCGGCGGTCGCCGACCTGCATCACTTTGCCCTGGCCCAAAGCGGCCGAAAAGTACGCAGCCGCCGCGGCTGGCGACGCCGCGACCGGCGCCCCTCACTGTGGACCTCGGCAGACGGCGATGGCCTGGTGCGCCTGATTTATCGCGATAACATGCAGCACCGCGATGACATCGAAGAGGCTTATATCCACGCCCTGAGTAAAGCCCAGCGCCGCGCGGTGATCGCCAATGCCTCCTTCTTCCCCGGCTACCGCTTGCTGCGCGAGATCCGCAACGCCGCGCGGCGGGGCGTGCACGTGCAATTGATCATGC
>Ga0105242_10000494_pt1 | contig 31086 bp, 39 predicted proteins | sample KBSM24metaG_FD_81521 | JGI IMG/M metagenome (GOLD analysis project Ga0105242, IMG submission 81521) | Miscanthus rhizosphere microbial communities from Kellogg Biological Station, Michigan, USA - KBS M2-4 metaG | ecosystem: Host-associated > Plants > Roots > Rhizosphere > Soil | place...
GCCACCACCGTGCCGGGGAAGCGCGTGAGGTATTGCTCGAGCCACTCGACGCTCTCGGCGTCCAGGTGGTTCGTGGGTTCGTCCAGCAGCAGCATGTCGGGCTTGGAGAGGAGCAGCCGGCAGAGCGCGACACGGCGTTTCTCGCCTCCGGAGAGCACGTCGACCTTCTGGTCCCACGGCGGCAGGCGCAGGGCGTCGGCCGCGACCTCGAGCTGCGTGTCGAGGGTGTCGGAGTCCGCGGAGGCCAGCAGCTTCTCCAGCTTCTCCTGCTCGGCGGCGAGCTTGTCGAAGTCCGCGTCGGGCTCGGCGTACTCCTCGTACACCTTCGCGAGGCGCTTCTTCGCCTGGAAGACCTCGCCCAGGCCCTCTTCCACCGCCTCGCGCACCGTGTGGCCGGGCTCGAGCTGCGGCTCCTGCGGGAGGTAGCCGATGCGGATGCCGGGCATGGGCGTGGCCTCGCCCTCGTAGTCCTTGTCGATGCCGGCCATGATCTTGAGCACGGTCGACTTGCCCGCGCCGTTGAGGCCCAGGAGGCCGATCTTGGCGCCGGGATAGAACTGGATGGAGATGTTCTTGATGATCTCGCGCTTGGGCGGGACGACCTTGCTCACGCGAATCATCGAATAGACGTACTGGGCCATGGAGAACTCGGCTCTTGGGAATTTTCAACCGGGGAAGCCGGCTATTTTATCACTTGCAAGGTGCAAAAACGAACCGGGGACAGACCCCTTTTCCCGTCTGCAAGAACGGAGTTCTCGCAAATGGGAAAAGGGGTCTGTCCCCGGTTAAAAAAAGCCGGCGGGATCTCTCGCGCCGGCCCAGGAGCAGGGAGGTCGGTGGCTACCTGCGTGCAGAATCGATGGGGTACGCCTCGGGGTTGGTCGGGATCACGTTGCCGTCGCGATCGCGCAGCTCGAGCGGTCCCGTCGCGTAGGTGGCATGTCCGCGGGAGGCATAGGCCTTCCACTGGCGGTCGTAGTCGTCCTTCACCCACACGCCGGGCATCCACACCTGGCGGGAGCCGGTCCACTCGTAGTGCCCCGGGGCCCAGATGTAGCCGGCGCGCGGCGCGGGAGTGACCTCGTAGTAGTAGGTGCCGGCGACCGGCTTGCCCACGTTGGCGTACCACTCGAAATCGACGTCGGGCCAGACCGTGTACGAGAACGCCGGCATCGAGGCGCTCGCCAGGGCGCAGGCCGCGAAACCGCCGTAGATGATCTTCTGGATGGTCTTCATGCGCGTCTCCTGACAACCGATGACATGGTTCAGGTTAGCGATCGGGACGCGCCGAATCTGCCAGCCGGGTCCGCTTGTTGCGTCGGCAGCGACGCGACTACGTGTGGGACTGGGCGCACAAAAAAACAAATGCCGGCGTTTAGGGCGCCGGCATTTGCACCGCGAAGCGAACTGGCGGTTCAGCGAACCGAGTTCGACGCGACCTGTGAGGAGGTGAAGCCCACGTTCCAGGATGCGGGAACGTGGCGCGGAAGGGTCATCGCCGCGGCGGCGACCATCGTGAGCAGCAGCAGACGTCTCGCCCACATTTCCGTCATCTCCTCGTGTTGGGGTTGTGTCCGACTTTCAGGTTACCGCCGGGGCCGTTTCGCCTATGCCAGCCGATGTCGGTCGGCGGCGTCGGCCCCGGCTGGCAACCTGCGTCGGACGATGCCCTACTACTTGCTGCCCGAGCCCGACGAGCTCGACGAGGAGCCCGCGCCCGCGCCGGCGGAGCCGGAGCTGGAGCCGCTATCGCCACCCGACTGCTTCTGGGTGTCCTTCACGTGCGCGGCACCCGTGCCGCTCGACTCCTTGCAGTCCTTGGGCAGGTTGGCCTGGTTCGGGTACTTCGACTTGTCGCAGCGCGTGGCATCGTTGCGCGCCACCTGCTTGTCGTTCCCGCTCGCGGCCATGCCCGAGTGATACGTGCCGGTCGAGGACGGCGAGGTCGAGGCGGTGGACGAGCTGGAACCGTTGTACGCCGCGGTACTTCCCATCGCGGTACCGGTCGCCGCCGCCGACGTGTCGTTGCTCGACGTGGTCGTCGGGTTGGCCGAGGCCGCGGGGGCCGGCGTGTTGGCGGAAGTGCCCGCCGTGGTGGACGAAGTCGTCGAGGTGTCGGCCTTCGGCGCCTTCTTGTCCTTGTGCAGGTCGCCCATGGCGAGGGCGGAGCCGCTCGCCAGGGCGATGATGCTGGTCACGATAAAGGCAGGTGCGAGCTTGCGCATCTGGTCCTCCTAATGAATGGGGTTGGTCGGGATGGATGGTTAGGTTGCTAACCCGTGGCTTCTGCAAGGGCCATGCCATCCACTCGATCGCGCTTCCGGAGGCAGAAGCGCTCCGCGCCGCGAACTTCTTACGAACCGCGACAAAAAAAATGCCGACGCGGGGGATGCGTCGGCAACGGTGACACCTTCCTCACCTCAACAAAGATCGGCTGCTTGCGGCCTAGTGGTAGTACGGGTTGTTCGGCGCGCGGTCGTAGCGGTTGGGAATGCCGTCGTGATCGTTGTCACGCCAACCCGCGGCGTGGCGATAGTAGCGGCCCTCGCGATATTCCCAGCGCACCGGGTCGTACACGTAGCCGGGCCGGTGATGCACATAGCGGCCACGCACCCAGACGTAACGACCGTAGCGCCAGTCGTAGTAGCCGGGGACCCACACGTAGCCCACGCGCGGCGCCGGGACCACTTCGACGGGTGCCACGGGCGGGGCGACGTTCAAGTAGAAATCGACATTGGTCCTCGCCGAGGCGGGGATCGATGCCGCCGCGAGCGCCGCGGCGACCAAGCTTCCGATGATCAGCTTTTTCATGGTTCACCTCCGTGTGCTCGATAGAACGCGGCAAGCGCGCGTTCGGATGACACGCGGGAACGACAAGGGGCGAGCCGCGCGAGCGGGCCGCCCCCGTTACTCCTTGTTACAAGAGATCAGTGCCGGTACGGATTGTCCGGCGCGCGGTCAGCGCGGTTCGGCACGCCATCGCCGTCGCGGTCGTGGTCGTAGCGATTGGGCACGCCGTCGTGGTCGCGATCGCCATAGCGGCTCGCGGCGTAGCGCTCGCGGTCCCACCGGCCCTGCACGAAGTGGTAGCGGCCTTCGCGCTCTTCCCAGCGGCTCGGGTGCCAGTACATGCCGTGGCGTTCCTTCACCCAGTAGCCCTTGTGCCAGTGATGGCGGCCGTCGGTCCATTGCCAGTAACCCGGCTGCCACGCATAGCCGGCACGCGGCGCCGGCACGACCTCGTATCGCGGCGCGGGCGGCGCCACGTCGACGTACAGGTCGACCGCGGCGAAAGCCGGCGCGGCGCAACCGATCGAAGCGGCGGCGAGGGCGGCAGCGAGAAGCTTGCGTTGTTTCGTCATGATGTCCTCCAGGTGGATATCTGTCTCCGGTAACACCATAACGTCGGGGCGCTCGGCGCCAATGCCGGTCCGCCACGCATTCGCGGGTCGGCCGCCTCCGACGGCGTCTTCCCACATGCGGTAAATTGGCGCAATGACACTCCTATCCGATACGCCCAGCCTCGCGCCGGCCGACCTCGAGGCCTACTGGATGCCGTTCACGGCCAATCGCCAGTTCAAGGCGAAGCCCCGGATGATGGTTCGCGCCGAGGGCATGTACTACACCACCGCCGAGGGCCGCACGATCCTCGACGGCTTCGCGGGGCTGTGGTGCTGCAACGCGGGCCACTGCCGCAAGCCGATCGTGGAAGCGATCCAGCGCCAGGCCGCGACGATGGATTACGCGCCCGCGTTCCAGATGGGCCATCCGCTGGCGTTCGAGCTCGCCAACCGGATCGTGAAGCTCGCGCCAGGGAATCTCGACCACGTTTTCTTCTGCAATTCGGGCTCCGAGGCCGTCGACACGGCGCTCAAGATCGCGCTCGCGTGGCAACGCGCGCGCGGCGACGGAGCGCGCACGCGCCTCATCGGCCGCGAGCGCGGTTACCACGGCGTGGGCTTCGGCGGCATCTCGGTGGGCGGCATCGTCTCCAACCGCAAGATGTTCGGCACGCAGCTCGCGGGCGTCGACCACCTGCCGCACACGCACCTGCCGGACAAGAACGCGTTCTCGAGGGGCCAGCCCGAGCACGGCGCGTACCTCGCCGACGAGCTCGAGCGCCTGGTGGCCCTGCACGACGCGTCGACGATCGCCGCGGTGATCGTGGAGCCGATGGCGGGATCCACCGGCGTGCTGATCCCGCCGAAGGGCTACCTCGAGCGTTTGCGCGCCATCACGAAGAAGCACGGCATCCTGCTCATCTTCGACGAGGTGATCACCGCGTTCGGCCGCGTCGGAGCGAACTTCGCCGCCGACCTCTTCGGCGTCGAGCCCGACATGATCACGTTCGCCAAGGGCGTCACCTCCGGCGCGGTGCCCATGGGCGGCGTCATCGTCTCGAGCGAGATCTACAAGCAGTTCATGACCGGCGCCCCCGGGGCGATCGAGCTCTTCCACGGCTATACCTATTCGGCGCACCCGCTCGCCTGCGCGGCCGGCGTGGCCACGCTGCAGCTTTACGAGGACGAGGATCTCTTCGCGCGCGCGGCGAAGATGGCGCCGAAGTTCGAGGCGGCGCTTCACTCGCTCAAGGGAGTGCGCCACGTGGTGGATGTGCGCAACATCGGCCTGGTGGGCGGCATCGAGCTCGCACCCCGCGACGGCGCCGCCGGGGCCCGTGGCTTCGAGACCTACCTCAAGTGCTTCGAGAAAGGCGTGCTCGTGCGCAACACCGCCGACATCATCGCGCTCGCCCCGGCGCTCATCGTCGAGGAGAAGCAGATCGACCAGATGGTCTCGACGCTGCGCGAAGTGCTGGGGGACCTGGCATGAGCGGCAACGGGAAGGTCGCGCTGGTCACGGGCGCGAGCGCGGGCATCGGCAAGGCGAGCGCGCTCGCGCTCATCGCGGCGGGCTGGAACGTGGTGCTCACCGCACGCCGCGGTGAGCAACTGGAGGCGGCGGTCAAATCTTCCGCGGCGCCCGAGCGCGGCCTCGCGGTGGCTTCGGACGTGGGAGACCCCGAGTCCGTGAAGGCGCTCTTCGCGAAGGCGAAGGCGAAGTTCGGCCGCCTCGACCTCCTCTTCAACAACGCCGGCATGGGCGCGCCCGCGATGCCGTTCGAGGAGCTGCCGTTCGAGAAGTGGCGCGACGTCGTCGCCGCGAACCTGACCGGCACGTTCCTCTGCTGCCAGGAAGCCGTGAAGATCATGAAGGACCAGTCGCCGAAGGGCGGCCGCATCATCAACAACGGCTCGATCTCGGCGCACGCGCCGCGCCCCATGTCGATCGCCTACACCGCCACCAAGCACGCGGTGAGCGGCATCACCAAGACGCTGTCGCTGGACCTGCGCAAGCACGACATCGCCGTCTGCCAGATCGACATCGGCAACGCGGCGACGGAGATGACCGAGCGGATGACCAAGGGCGTGATGCAGGCCAACGGCGAGATGGCGATCGAGCCGCGCATGGACGTGAAGCACGTGGCCGACGCGATCGTCTACATGGGAAGCCTGCCGCTCGACGCGAACGTCTACAACATGACGATCATGGCGACGAAGATGCCCTTCGTCGGTCGAGGCTAGCCGCTCGAGTCCCGCGCGGCCGCCACGCGCGCATATTCCTTCTGCTTCATCGCGAGGTAATCGGCGCGGGTCACGTCCTCGTCCAGCTGGACCGGGTAGCTCGCCTGGGCGGAATACCAGTCGTTCAGGCGCTTGGCGACCCGCGTGCCCTCCGGTATTTCGAGCGAGGCGAGGTACGCGTCGACCGCGAGGTAATAGCGCATCGTGTTGCGCTCCATGATGCCGCGCATCCCGCGCACCGGCTGCCCGTCCACCAGGCTGAAGCCCACCTTCCTCGCCCCGATCGTCGACAGGTAGGCCTGCATCGCGACCTTCGAGATCGCGCCGTACGCATACGAATACGAAAGGTGCAGGAATGTCCGCTGGGGATCGACGGGTGCCAGCTCCAGCACGATGCGGTAGTCACGCGTACCCAGGGGGCCGCTGTCGGCCGTGAGCACGACTTGCAGGTAATCCGGCGTACGCGCGACCACGCGGTAGTCGAAGTCGAGCTTGTAGGCGTGCTCGATCGGCGTGTCGTTCTTGCGCCCCACGAAGAGCGCCAGCCTCGATCCATCGGCGCTCGCGGTGCAGTGCTTGGTGTTGAACGGCAGCATCAACAGCTCGCACCAGTTCCCGGCCGGGGCCAGCGCGGAGTCGACCTTCCCGAAAGGCCTGGAGACGATCGCATACGCATCGCCCTCCAGCGCCTTGTTCATCTCCCGCGAATCGAGCGCGAGCGGGCGGCCGTACGCGCTCTTCTCGAGCCGGGGCCGAACCTGCTCGTACCGGGCCCGCAACTGCGCGCCGTCGCCGCGCGAACGCTCCGGCGGCGCGAGCGCGGCCAGGGCCGGCAAGGCCAGCAGGGCGAGGACGGCGGCGAAGATACGGGCGCGAAAGGGCATTCGATCCACCATGGGGTCGTTCGCCAGAATTGCACCACCTCCGCGGGAAATAAAAAACCCCGCATCGGCGGGGTTTTGCGTGAGATCAAGCGGAATCGTCAGGCCGGATACCGCTGACGCTCCTCGGGGCGCTGTTGTTGCGGCTGCGCCGGCATGCCGTTGCGCGGCAGCCTGCGCACCTCGTCCTTTTCCCGGGCCCGGCGGGCCATCTCGGCGTACGCGCGCTTCACCATCTCGAAATCGTATTCGTACGTCATGAGGGTCGCTCCTATTGCGGTGGTACCAGTTGCCAGTGTCCTTCACGTTCCGGAAACCGCGCTATCAGAATCGTCCTACTTGATGGAAAAATGGTCCATGCGAGCTAGTATGCGCTTACAGCTTTCTCCAACCCGACCCGGAAATAAACCATGAAGCTGCGTGAGAACGCGTTCAAGCGGGCGATCGTCGCCGGAAGACAACAGATCGGGCTGTGGGTGTCGCTCGCGAGCCCCTACAGCGCGGAGGTCGTCGCCGGCGCCGGCTTCGACTGGCTGCTGTTCGACGGCGAGCACTCGCCCAACGACCCGCCGACGATGATCACGCAGCTGCAGGTCGCGGCCGCGTTTCCCGTCGAGAGCATCGTGCGGCCCGCGTGGAACGACAAGGTGCTCATCAAGCGCTACCTCGACGCCGGCGCGCAGAGCCTGCTCATCCCCTACGTGCAGACGGCGGAGGAAGCGCAGGCGGCAGTGGCGGCCATTCGTTATCCGCCCGAGGGTGTCCGCGGAGTTGCCAGCACCACGCGCGCGGCTCAATACGCCCGCGTGCCCGACTACTTCAAGCGCGCGCACGAAGAGCTCTGCCTGCTGGTGCAGATCGAGACTCGACAGGGCCTCGACAATCTCGAGGCGATCGCCAAGGTGGCGGGCGTCGACGGCGTCTTCATCGGCCCCGCAGATCTCGCGGCCGGGCTCGGCCACCTGGGCGACCAGATGCACGCCGAGGTCCAGTCGGCCATCGAGCACGCGATCAAGCAGACGCGCGCCTGTGGAAAGCCCGCGGGCATCCTCACCGCGGACGAGGCGACCGCCCGCAAGTACATGTCGTGGGGTAGCGTCTTCACTGCCGTCGGCCTCGACATCGCGATCCTCGCTCGCGAAACCGAGAAGCTCGCCGCGAAGTTCAAGACCCCAACTCCCTAAAGCCGGAAACACAGAGGCTCAGAGGAAATCGAGGGCCACAGGGGAAGCGAATGGTGGGACGGCGATGATTTGAAGCAGCGGTGGACAAGTGGAACCGGGGCAGCAGGGAAGACCTGAAAATCAAAGGGCACCGGGTCATCGATTCCTGCATCACCGCGTTGAATGGGCATGGAGTCGAGAGTCGACAACGCCCTGACGGGACGCATCATTTCTGCCGCGATCGAAGTGCATCGGCATCTCGGGCCGGGGCTTCTGGAAAGTGCTTATCGGACGTGCTTGATGGACGAGCTGGCGGCGGCGGGTATGAGGGTACGACATGAGGTCGCCCTTCCCATCATTTACAAAGGACGTCGGATCGAAGGAGCCTATCGGGCGGACCTGGTTGTGGACGATGCCGTCCTCGTAGAGCTAAAGGCCGTCGAGCACATCCTGCCTATCCACGAATCGCAGACCCTTACCTACTTGCGACTCGGACACCTGCCCGTGGGCTTGCTGCTCAACTTCAACGTAGCGCGGCTGAAGGACGGAATTCATCGCTTCGTCGCGTGATGGGCCGCCCTGGCACCCGGCGATCTTTGATTTCCGGGGGTTCCCTGCTGCTCGTCTTGCACCGTGTCCACCGCTGCTTCAAATCTTCGCGGTCCCACGATCCACTTCCTCTGTGGCCCTCGATTTCCTCTGAGCCTCTGTGTTTCCGGCTTTGATTCCCTAAAGCAAAATTTCTGACCGCCGCCGGCCACGGGGGGCCGGCGGCTACGTCATCGAACCCGGTCTTCCATGTCGAGGCGTCCCTCCACCACGGTCCGGGCGGCAACCCGAAATCCTCGTTAGGCGGGCCGCGCACAGCCCGCGAAGTTGCCGGTTACTGCAAGTCGTCACACCATCAGCCAGTCGCGTGCCGCCTGCCGCGCCTCGTACTCGAAGCGCGCGTGGGCGTTCGCAACCGGGGCCGGCAATCCCTGCCGGCGCCCTTCCTCGTACAACGCAAAGCCGAGCTGCTTCCGGCCATTGCGTTTCCTTTCCGGGGGCGGCATCCAGTTCCAGGCAGCCCACCGTTTCGCGTAGCTCGCATTCATCGTCGTTTCCTTCAATTCGTGTTGTTTTCGGAATCCCAGAAGCACAAAACCCGGAGGTCTCTTCGATCTCTCCGGGTTTTGCGGGGAATTCCTCGCTGACGATGACTGAGGGTTATTCCGTCGTTCTCCCGGAGAAAGGCCAAACCTTGGCCAGCGCACCGATGCCCTGCAGATAGCAGGACATGCCGGTCGCGTGGCGATCGGTCGGTCGTTGGTTGAAGGTCTTGGTCATGTGCGTTTCTCGGGACAACTCGCGTGATTCGTGAGGTAGGAATGCTGCCATGCAGCATTGCATCCGTCAACCCCTTTTGCAGGGATAATCGCGATCTTTCCCGAGAGGAGATGCCCGATGAACGCGTCCCGCCGCCTTTTGCTCGCTTGCGTGATCGCCGCGCCCTTCGCCGTCCTGCCCGCGGGCGCCGCCGACTGGCCGGACAAGCCGGTGAAATGGATCGTGCCGTTCTCGCCCGGGGGCGCCAACGACCTCATCGCGCGCGCGGCGGCCGAAGGCGTGCAGAAGAAGCTCAAGCAGCCGATGGTGATCGAGAACAAGCCGGGCGCGGGCGCGGCCATCGGCGCGGAGTACGTCGCCAAGGCGAAGCCGGACGGCTACACCTTCCTCGTGGGGGCGGCCGGCGTCATCACCAACAGCATGATCCGCAAGGACATGCCCTACCAGGACAGCGACCTCGTGCCGGTCGGCATGATCGCGGTCGCGCCCTCCGTGATCGTCGTGAACCCGCAGAACCCGTCGAAGAACCTCAAGGAATTCGCGGCGTGGGCCAAGGCCAACAGCAAGGGCGTGAACTGGTCGACCGCCGGCACCGCGAGCACGCCGCACTTCGTCGAGGAGATGCTGAAGGAAGCCGGCGTGCCGGGCCTCAACGTCGTTCCCTACAAGAGCGGCAGCGAGGGCGTGACCGCGGTGCTCTCCGCGAACACCGATGCCACGTCCGAAGCGAGCATCGTGGTGCTGCCGCAGATCAAGGCGGGCAAGCTGCGCGCGCTCGCGACGACCTGGGACAAGATCAGCGCGGCTCCCGAGATCCCGACCACGAAGGAAGCGGGCTTCCCCAGCGTGCGCATCGGCCACTGGGCCGGGCTCTTCGCGCCGAAGGACACGCCCAAGCCGATCCTCGACAAGATGGCCGCGGCCCTGCTGGAAGTGGTGAAGAGCAAGGACTTCGCGGACAAGCTCAAGCCGTCCGGCATCGAGCCCATGCCGCTCACGCTGGCGGAGTACACCAAGTTCCTGGCCCAGGAGCGCGAGCGCCTCGGCACGATCGCCAAGCGCGCGAAGATGCAAGCGGACTGATGTACTCGGTCAAGGAGATCTTCTACACGCTGCAGGGCGAAGGGGCGAACGCCGGCACGCCGGCGGTCTTCTGCCGCTTCGCCGGCTGCAACCTGTGGTCGGGGCGCGAGGCGGACCGCGCTTCGGCCACGTGTAATTTCTGCGACACGGACTTCGTCGGCACCGACGGGCCCAACGGCGGCAAGTTCGACACCGCCGAGGCGCTGGCAGGCGCGGTCGAGCGTGCCTGGCCGGCCAACGCAAGGGCGCACCGCTTCGTCGTCTGCACCGGCGGCGAGCCGCTGCTGCAGCTGGACGCCGACGCCGTCGCCGCTTTCCATCGCCGCGGCTTCCGCGTCGCCATCGAGACCAACGGCACGCTCGCCCCTCCGGCGGGCATCGACTGGGTATGCGTGAGCCCGAAGGCCACCGCGGCGCTCGCCGTCGATCGCGGCGACGAGCTCAAGCTCGTCTATCCGCAGGCCGACGCGCCGCCGGAGCGCTTCGAGTCGCTCGACTTCGCGCATTTCTTCCTCCAGCCCATGGACGGTCCCGACCGCGGCCGCAACACGCAGGCCGCCGTCGCGTACTGCCTCGCGCATCCGCGCTGGCGGCTCTCCCTGCAATCGCACAAGCTGATCGGGATTCCCTGATGGAGCTCGGCTATCGCTTCGGCTTCGACGCCGCGCACCATTTCGACCACTTTCCCGAGGGCCACCCGAATCGCGGCACCCACGGGCATTCCTTCCAGGTCGAGATCGCCATCACCGGCGAGCCCGACGCGCGCACCGGATTTGTAACGGATTTCGACGCGATCGAGCGTGAATGCGCGAAATTGCGCGGCCGCCTCGACCACCGGATGCTCAACGACATCCCCGGGCTCGCCCAGCCGAGCCTGGAAAATCTCTGCCGGTACATCTGGCAGGCGCTCGCCCCCGCTTTTCCCGGGCTCTCGCGCGTGACGGTCAGGCGCGATTCCTGCGGGCAGAGCTGCTCCTACACCGGACGTTAAAAAACAGCAGGAACTCGCCCGGCGCGGCGGCGGTCGCAATACATGCCGCGCGCTGCACCGGATGTCCTACATCGCGGTCGTCCCCGCCCGCGCGCGGCCTCAAAAGGAGTTTGCAGTCATGAGGCAGCCTTCCGATTCCAACAATAACGGCCAGGCGCAGCGCGCCAGGAACCGGGGTGCCATCCGCACGCACCTCGGGCGCAAGCGCACCGGACCGCGCGGCCGCCCGCTGGGCGACGCGACCCTCCTCAAGGTCCGGCAGCTGGGCGAGATGCAGCGCAGCGAGCAGGAGCACCTGTTCGACCGCTTGGCCACGCAGTTCCGCACGCTCTTCGACGCGGCGCAGGAAAAGACCGCCGCGGCGTTCGACCACGCGCTGGACACCGCCTGCAATACGCTGGTGACGGCCGGAGAGTTCACCGCCGAGAATGCCGAGCGCCTGCGCCAGCTCGTGCGGCGCGACCTGCTGCAGAAGGACCACCCGACGATGACCTTCCGCACCGGCGACATCACCACCGCCGGCACGCTCACCTGCGACAACTGCGGCTGGACCATCATCGCGAACCGCACGACCCTCCTGCCCGCATGCCCGCAATGCGGCGAAACCCATTTCCGCAAGACCGACTGACTTGGGTTCGATCATCGAGGTGTTTCCGGGTCGTCGCCACGCGGCGACGCTCGCCGACGTCTGGCGTTCCGCTCCGGTCCCGGGAGCAGGTCCCGCACGCGTGCGCGCCGCGCGACTCGAGGACTTCGCCTCGATCCGCGCGCTCTACAAGTCCTCGGAACCGTTCGCCGCGCCGTGGACGCTCAAGCAGCTCGAGAACCAGATGCACGCCTTTCCCGAGGGACAGCTCGTCGCCGTGAGCGATGGCCAGGTCGTGGGCGCCGCGTCGACGCTGGTCGTCGGTTGGGACGAGTACGCGGCCAACCACACCTGGCGCGAGATCACCGGCGACGGAAGCTTCATCACCCACGAACCGGAAGGCCGCACGCTGTACTGCGCCGGCTTCGCCGCGGACGAGAGCCGCCACGGCTACGGCGTGGCGCGCGCGCTGGTGCAGGCCGAGCGCCGCCTCGCCCGGCGCCTGAACCTGCGCCGCATCATCGCCACCGCGCGCCTCGCGGGACTGGGCGAGCTCGAAGGCGGGTCGCCCGAGCTGTATGCCATGCGCGTGATCTGGGGAGACCTCGACGATCCGGCGTTGCGCTTCCGGCTCGCGCAGGGCTTCCAGTACTGCGGCATCCTCCACGGCCACCGGCCCGAGGACGTCCAATCGGGCGGCCACGCCGCGTTGCTCGCGTGGCTCAACCCGATGTACTCGCCGCCGGGCCCGACCGCGTACGCGGCTCCCCGGCGCCAGCTCAAGTCGGCCTGACCCTCGGCAAGGTTTGCCTCGCGCAGCCGTCCGCCGATCGGGCGCGAGGCTTTGCTACGATGCGCTCTCACCCCGGAGGCCCTCCATGATCGGTCGCATCCTCGCCGCGTGCGTCGCATCGCTGGCACTCGCCGCGCAGGCGCAGTCCTGGCCCCAGAAACCCGTGAGGATCATCGTGCCGTTCGCGGCCGGCGGCCCCGCGGACATCTACGCGCGCGTCGTGGGCGAGAAGCTCGCCGCCGTCCTCGGACAGCCCTTCGTGATCGAGGATCGACCCGGCGGCGGAGCGCTGCCCGGCACCGACGCGGTCGCGAAGAGCGCGCCCGACGGCTACACGTTCCTCATGATGTCGAACACGCACACGGTCAACGAGTCGCTCTTCGCCGAAAAGCCCTACCAGTTGCTGCGCGACCTCACGCCGGTGGCGCCGGTCAACTACTCCGACCTCGTGATGGTGGTGCACCCCTCGGTGCCGGCGAACACGCTGGCGGAATTCGTGGCACTCGCGAAGGCGAGGCCCGGCGCGCTCAACTACGCGTCGTCGGGCCCGGGCACGCCGTACCACATGGCCGGCGAGCTCTTCAAGGCGATGGCGGGCGTCGACATCGTGCACGTCCCATATAAAGGTAGCTCCGGTGCGCGCACCGACATCCTCGGTGGCCAGGTGCAGATGATGTTCGACGCCATCACCACGATGGCGCCCAACGTGCGCGCCGGGAAGCTGAAGGCGCTCGGCACCTCCGGGAAAGTGCGCTCCACCGTGTTGCCCGAGATCCCGACGATCTCCGAGGCGGGCGTGCCGGGCTACGACGCCGTCATCTGGCTCGGCATCATGGCGCCCGCGAACACGCCGAAGGCGATCGTCGATCGTCTCAACACCGAGATCACGCGCATCGTGAATGCCCCCGAGATGAAGCAGTCGTGGCAGGCGCAGGGCGCCGTGCCGATGTCGATGAGCCCCGAGGAATTCGGCCGGTTCATGCGCGAGGACATCGAGAAGTGGGCGCGCGTGGTGAAGCTCTCCGGCGCGAAGCCCGACCAGTGAAGCTCGCCTTCGTGAGCGCCGGCGCCGCCCAGGCGCTGGTGCACGCCACCGCGAAGGCCGCGGGACTGGCGGTGGAAGGCAGTTTCGGGGCCGTAGGCGCGATGCTGGAAAAGCTCAATGCCGGGGAAGCGGCCGACGTCGTGATCCTCACGCGCGCACAAGTCGAGCAGCTCGCAAAGGAGGGGCGCGTCCTCGCCGAGACCGTCGCGGACCTGGGGACCGTGGCGACGGCGATCGCGGTGCGCGCGACCGATCCGCCGCCCGACATTTCCGGCGAGGCGCCGCTGCGCGCCGCACTCCTCGCCGCCGACGCGATCTACTTTCCAGATCCCGCGCGCGCGACCGCCGGCATCCACTTCGCATCGGTGCTGGACAAGCTCGGCATCGCCGAGAAGGTGCGCGACAAGATCCGCAATTTCCCCAATGGCACGACGTCGATGCGCGAGATGGCGGGCGCGAGCGGGCATCCGCTCGGCTGCACGCAGGCGACCGAGATCATCGCCACCGCGGGCATCGAGCTGGTGGGCGCGCTGCCGCGCGGCTTCGACCTCGACACGACCTACACGGCGGCGGTGGATTCGCGCGCGGCCGACCCGAAGGCCGCGCGCGACTTCGTCGCACGCCTCACGTCGCCACAGGGGAAGCGCGAGCGCCAGGCGCTGGGATTCGCGTAGCCCGCAACGCCCACGCGCAGGCCCTCGCGATCTCGACTCCCTTGACCTCGAAGTGCGCGAGGAAGAAGTCGAGGTGCTCCTTGTGCTCGTGGAAGCTCTGCGGCGTGAGGACAGCCGAGAGTATCGGCACGTCGGTGTCCAGCTGCACGCGCATGAGGGCGTCGATCACGGTGGCCGCGACGAACTCGTGGCGATAGATCCCGCCGTCGACGATCAGGCCCGCGGCGACGATGACGGCGTAGCGACGGCTCGTCGCAAGGCGCTTGGCCTGGAGGGGTATCTCGAGGCTGCCGGGCGTCTCGAAGAAGTCGATCGGCGTATCGGCATGTCCAAGCGCCTGCATCTCCCTCACGAAGGACATGCGGCAGCGCTCCACGACCTGCCAATGCCACCCGGCCTCGACGAACGCGACTCGGCTCACGTCGCGCACTAGAGCGGGAACGGCAGGATCGGAGGGACGGTCCCCGAGGGCGGCGGCGTGTGGGCGACATTCATCAGGGCGCAGACGGTCACGAAGTAGCCGTAGACCGTGACGATGTCGATCAGGCCGACCTCGCCGAACTGCTTCACCGCGCGGCCGTAGGTAGCGTCGCTGAGGCCCTTCGTCCGGGTGAGCTCATCGCAGATGTCGTATGCAAGCTCCTCGTCGGCGGCCATCGGCCTCGGGCGGCGGCCCTCGGCAAGCGCGTCGATGGCCTCGGGGGCCACGCCATTCTTCACGGCAAGCGGCGCGTGCACCGCCCACTCGAACTGGTTGCTCCAGTCGCGCGATACGACCAGCATCACGAACTCGCTGATCCTCGGCGCGAGCGAGCTGCCGAAGCGAAGATACTCGCCGACCTTGCCGAGGCGATCGACGAGCTCGGGGCTGCGCAGCATCGGGATGAACGGCCCTTTCACCCCGCCGCGCGGGCCTCGCGTCATCTCCTCCGCGACCTTCCGCTGCTTTTCGTCCAGCGCTTCGACTGCGGGAAGCGGCATGCGATCCACGTAGCTCACTTCACCGACGATCCAGCGGCCTTCGTTCATGGTCTCTCCGATTTCGTGTCGTTGAGCAGGTATGCGGCGATGAAGAGCGGAATGGCGGCAGCGACCAGGGCCGCCGAGAATTCATTCGTGGCGCTGAGAACGCTCACCAGGAGCGGACCGGCGATCTGTCCGGCGGCGAATGCCGCCGTCATGGCCGCTATCAGGAGCCGCGCGCGCGGCCCGGCGACTCGCCTCGCCTCCTGGAACCCGACCATCGTGGTCACCATGAACGTTCCGCCCACGAGCAGCGCCGCAATGGCGATCGCGGTGAGCCCGGGAACCGCGAGGGGCACCAGTACGCCGGCAGCCATCGCCAGGTTTGCGCCGATCCAGATCGCACGATTGGAAAGGACCGCGGCCAGGCGCGCCGCCACGAAGGTGGAGGCGGCGGCAGCCGCGCCGAACGCGGGCCAGGCCCAGCCGAACGAGAGCGGATCGGCGACGATTTCCTTCGCCATCACCGGGAGAAAGGTTGCCGGGATGATGTAGCCGAACCCAAAGGCCCCCTGGCAGAACACGAGGCGCCAGAACTCCGGGATGTCCCGCGAGGATGCCCGCACGACAGCGGCACCCACCGCGCCGGGCGAGTCGCCGCCGGCGATGGGCCAAAGGATCCCGGTCGCGACGATCGCGCTCAATCCCAGCGCGAGCCACGCGTCGACGGATCCGAGCCTCGCTTGGCCGAGCGCCATGCAGGCGAGGCCCGCGAAGACGATGCCGACGCCCACGCCGGCGTAGACGACACCTGCAAGATCGCCGCGACCCGCCTTGCCGAGGCGATCGAGGGACCAGGCCGACACGTTGACCAGCACCCAGGCGCTGGCGAAGCCCGGAAGCGCGCGCAATGCGAGCCACGCGCCGACGCTCGAGGCGAAACCCATCGCGAGCGTCGTGGCCGCGATCGCGACCAGGCCAACCCGGATCGCGAGGCGCTGCCCGATCCCGCCGGCCATCGCCGCGAGTGCGCCGAGGAAGTAGCCGAGGTAATTGGCAGAGGCGAGCCATCCGCCCTGCGCCACGCTCAGGCCCGCGTCGTCCACCATCATCGGGAGGATCGGCGTGAAGGCGAACCTGCCGATGCCGATCGCGACCGCGAGCGCGAGCTGCCCGGAAAGGGCGACCCCCCAGGGGGAGCTCATCTCGCGAACAGTCGACGATTGCATGGGACCAGTCTAGGTTGACCGCGATCCAACAAAAAGTGAATAATCGAGAACTTCTCATTCTCTATCCGAGAATCATGGACCTGGCCGCACTCGAGATCTTCAGGACCGTCGTGGAGCAGGGCGGCGTCAACAAGGCGGCCGCGCGCCTGCACCGCGTCCCTTCCAACGTGACGACCCGCGTGCGGCAGCTGGAAGAGCAGCTCGGCACGAAGCTCTTCCTGCGCGACGGACGGCGCCTCACGCTCACGGCGGAGGGCGAGCTGCTCCTCGACTATGCGAACCAGCTGCTGCGCCTGTCCTCGGAAGCGAGGGCCGCGATGCGCGGCGGCAAGCCCCGGGGCGCGCTGCGCATCGGCTCGCTGGAAAGCACGGCGGCCGCGCGCCTGCCGCCGGTGCTGAGCCGGTATCACGCGCTCTACCCCGAGGTTCAGATCGAGCTCACGACGGGAACGTCGGGCGCGCTCATCAACCGGGTGCACGCGCGGGAGGTCGAGGCGGCCTTCGTCGCCGAGCCCTTCAACGCGACGGGCCTCGAGACACTGGAGGTGTTCCAGGAGGAGCTGGTGCTGATCGTGCCGAAATCCCAGGCGCGGGTTCGCAGCGCGGCCGATCTCGGCAATCTCACCGTGATCGCGTTCCCGAACGGCTGCTCCTACCGGCGGCGCCTCGAGGCGTGGCTCGGCAAGGACAAGCTGCATCCGGACCGGGTGATGGAATTCCAGTCGTACCACGCCATCGTCGCTTGCGTGGCGGCCGGCACCGGGATCGCCGTGGTGCCGAAGTCGGTCCTCGAGATGACGGGCGCGGCGAGGCAGGTCGGCGTGTTTCCGCTTCCGCCCGCGATTGCCAAGGCGAAGACTCACCTCGCATGGCGGCCGAACCATCACTCGGTGGCGCTGGACGCGATGAAGGCAGTCGTCACGGCCGCCGCGCCGATGAAGCGAGCGGCCTGATCGTCGGCTCACCCCCCACGCGCCAACCGCTTGATGAGGTCGGTCGCCGTTTCGCCCGCCATGCCCCAGTTGTCCGTCTCGACCTCGTCGACGACGACGACGGTCCAGGCGGCGGGCTTGTCCAGCACCCGGGTCAACAGGTCCGTCACGCCGACGATCAGCTGCCGCTTCTGCTCGGCCGTGACGCCGGTACGGGTGACCTTGATGTTCACGTAGGGCATGGTTTTCCCGGGCGTCGCATCAGTCGATGCGCAGGCTCTGCTCCATCGCGTAGCACTGGTCCCAGATGAACACGTCGAAGGCGGCGAGCCTGTTCGCCCACTTGCCCGACAACGTGTTCACGCATTGCACCGCGACGCGGTCGATGTAGTTGTCGTAGTAGGCCCAGGGGTTGCCCGCATCCTGGGGATTGAGGAACTTGCCCGGCTCGGTAGTCTTCAGCGCCTGGCCGGCGGCGGCCTTCAGGTCGTCGAGGAACTCGCTCTGCACCTTTACGTCAGCCTTCGTGCCGACGCGCGCCACGTGGCCGGATACCAGGAACTGGAAGTCGATCGACTTGATCTTCTCGACCTGCGCGAAGTAGCCCGGGACGTCCTGTGCGAGTGCGAGCCGCCGCCACGGCATCCACCCCGGAAAGATGACGTCCACCACCATCAGCACCTTTTGCTCCGGCGCATAGATGAAGATGTTGCCGGGCTCGTGGCCGTTGCCGTGGTAGGAGAGCTCGAGCACCTGCCCGCCCACCTTCAACGTCGAGCGATCCGCGAACGTGCTCGTCGGGGACGGGCGGTTGGGATCCTTCGCGCGATCGAGGAGCCTCTTCGTCTCCTCGTGCGCGATGATGACCGGGCTGTTGAGCGACTTCGCCGCGCCGATGTGGTCCGCATGCGAGTGGCTGTACACCAGGTGGGTGACCTTCTTGTCGGTCACCTCCGCGATCGCCTTGGGAATGTACGCGGCAAGCGACGGCGGGGCATCGACGACGATGACCCCGGCCGCGTGCACCATGACCATCGCCTGGTAGACATTGTCGGTGACCATGTAGAGATCCCGCCCGAGCTTCTCGACGCGATAGCCCTTCGCAGGATCGATGGCAGGGCCCTTGGCCGCCTCGGGAACATCGAGCGCCTTGTCCATCCGGACGCCGATCGGCGCGATGCTGCTCATGCCCTGGTAAGGCTCGCCGGCGCTGCCGGGCGCGCCGCCCGGCCCCTGGGTCGCGACCTGCTTGGCAAAGGAGGCGCCGCTCACGACGAGTGAAGCGGCAAGCAATATCGATTTGAGAATCACGGTTGTTCCTTTCTGTTGTCCACCGACGACGATAGGCGGACGAGAGCCGCGCGGCCAATCGAGAAACAACGCATCCGATATCGGCGCCACCGATGTCAGGCGGCCTGCAGTTGGCGCGCGGTCGCCACCAACAACTCACGCAGCCACCGGTGACCGGGATCCTTCTGCATCCGGGGATGCCAAAGTGCGACGACGGTGAATCCCGGGATGGGGACCGGGGGCTCGAACGTGCGCAGGCCCGACATGCGACCGGAGAGCACGCGCTCCGGCACGACGGCGATGAGGTCTCCCACCTGCAGGATTTCCGGCAGGAGGAGGAACCCGGGCATCGAGAGCCGCACGCGCCGCGTCCGACCGACCTTGGCCAGCGCTTCATCGGTCGGACCGTCGAACCGGCCGTCGCTCGGCGAGACGAGCACGTGCGGATAGGCACAGAATTCTTCGAGGCCGACTCCGCCGGCCGTCTCCAGGGGATGGCCGCTGCGGACCACGCCCACGTAGCGCTCCTCGTAAAGGGGACGCGACGGAAGGTCGAACGCATTGATCTCCATCGTCGTCGTGAGCGTGAGGTCGAGCTCGCCGCCGGCGAGCAACTCGGCGACGTTTGCCGTCTGTGCGGGCCGCACGGCGAGCCGGAGGTTCGGTGCGTCCGCCTGCAGTCGCCCGACGAGCGGAACGATCAAGGCCGACTGGATGTAGTCGTTCGCAGACAGGTAGAAGGTCAGCGCCGCTGCCGCGGGATCGAACGTCTCGCCCGCGACCAGGGCGCTCGCTTCCGCAAGCCAGTTGCGCAGGAGCGGCGCGAGCGCCTGGGCCCGGGGCGTCGGCAGCAACCCCCGCTGCGTGCGCACGAACAGCGGATCGTCGAACACCTTGCGCAAGCGCGCGAGCAAGCCGCTGACGGTCGATTGGGTCAGCGCCAGTCGCGCCGCGGCGCGGGTAACGCTGCGCTCATCGAGCAATGCGTCCAGCACCACAAGAAGGTTGAGGTCGGTCCTCCGGATGTTTCGCACGTCCCGCCGCGGGCGCGGACCGATTCAGCGCCGCCCGCCGACGTAGCCGCCGTCGACGTCGAAGACGCGCCCCGTCACGAACTCCGCGTTCGTGAGGTAGACGACTGCGGCCGCGATTTCGCGCGCCTCGCCCACCCTGCCGAGGAGGGCCGACGCCGAGAGCGCCTTCTCGTCCCCGCCTTCGATGAGCCGCGTCCGCACGAATCCGGGTGCGACGCAGTTGACGCGGATCCGCAGCGGCGCGAGCTCGGCGGCGAGCGCAACCGTCAGTGTGTGAATACCCCCCTTCGAGACCAGGGCCGCCGAAGCGGTCACCCAGCTCATGCCGTGCTCGGCCAGCACGGTACCGATGTTGACGACGCTGCCCGGGTTGTCGTGGGCCACCATGGCGCGAACGGCAGCCTGCGTCGTGAGGAATGTGCCCTTGAGGTTGACGGCGTAGTAATGGTCGAGGTCGTCGTCGCCGACCTGGAGGAAAGGCTTGAAGCCGAATTCGCCGGCGTTGTTCACCAGCGCGTCGACTCGGCCGAAGCGGTCCAGCGCGGCCTTCGCCATCGCCTCGCCGGTCGCGCGATCGCTCGTGCTTCCTGCGACCGCCGCCACGTGCCGGCCGACGCCCAGCGCCTCGGCGGCTTCATCGAGCCGGACCGCATCGCGTCCGTTGATGACGACGTTCCAGCCCGCATCGCAGAATTGCTTCGCGACCTCGAAGCCGATGCCGCTCGACGAGCCGGTGACCAGTGCCGTTCTCGCTTCCACTCGATCATTCCTGCGCCGCCATCGGCGCGGCCAATATCAGGAACGGCAGTCTAAGGGCGGTTGGTGCGCGGAATGAACTGAATAATTGTGAATAACGCGTTCACGAAGCGAGAACGAAGAGCTAGGCCGCTTCTCCCGCGGCGCGGCCCGAGGCCCACGCCCACTGGAAGTTGAAGCCGCCGAGGTGGCCGGTCACGTCCACGCACTCGCCGACGAAGAAGAGTCCCGGCACCGTCGTCGCCGCCATCGTCTTCGACGAGAGGCCGCGCGTATCGACGCCGCCCAGCGTCACCTCGGCCTTGTTGTAGCCGAGCGTTCCCGAGGGCTGCACCTCCCACGCCGAGAGCGCGTTCGCGAGCTCGTCGACCGCGCGATCGGAGAGCTCCGCCATCGCCGACGTCGCGCCGTGCGCCTCGGTCCACTGGCGCGCGAAGCGCTGCGGCAACTCTTCGGCGAGCAGCACGCCCGGCGCCGAGCGCGAGCGCCGGCGCTCCGCGAACCATTCGCGCGCCTTCGCACCCGGCAGCAGGTTGATGCGGATCGGCTCGCGCGCCTCGCCCTGCTGCCAATAGGACGAGATCTGCAGGACCACGGGGCCCGACAGGCCGCGGTGCGTGAAGAGCAGGCTCTCGCGGAAGCGCCCGGGGCCGCACGTCGCCTCGGCGGGCAGCGACAGGCCGGAAAGGTCGCCGTAGCGCTCGAGCAGCTCCGGCGGGAAGCTCAACGGCACCAGCGCCGGTTTCGGCGCGACCACCGCGAGCCCGAACTGCTCGGCCAGCCGGTAGGCAAATGGCGTGGCGCCGATCTTCGGCACCGTGAGGCCTCCCGTGGCGATCACCAGCGACTCGCTCCCGATCGGTCCCTCCGAAGTCTCGAGGCGAAAGCCATCGGCGCCTCGCGACACCTGCGTCACCGCGCATGGATGCCGCCAGCGAACGCCGCCCACCTGGCATTCCTCCCGCAGCATGCCGATGATCCGCTTCGACGAGTCGTCGCAGAAGAGCTGGCCGAGCGTCTTCTCGTGGTACGCGATCTTGTGCTTCTCGACCAGCGCGATGAAGTCGCGCGGCGTGTAGCGCGCGAGCGCCGAACGGCAGAAGTCGGGGTTGCTCGAGAGGAAATTCTTGTGGGTCGCATGCAGGTTGGTGAAGTTGCAGCGCCCGCCGCCCGAGATGCGGATCTTCTCGCCGATGTCCTTGTAGTGCTCGATGAGCACCACACGCCGCCCGCGCTGTCCCGCGGTCGCGGCGCACATCATGCCGGCGGCTCCGCCGCCGACGACCGCGACGTCGTAGCGCGCGACGCTCATGGCCGCCGCTTCTGCTTGCGGCACGCCTCGGCGGTGCGCGCGCGGATGATGTCCGCGAGGCGCGCGGCGTCGCGTCCGGGAAACTCGGGATCGTAGAACGCGAGGAAGAGCTGGCCCGTCATGCGCCCGCGGGCGAGCGGCAGCGGCTCGAGCGTGCCGGCGCGCAGCTCCTCGCGGATCGTCTCCTCCGACAGGAACGAATACCCGAGGCCCATGACGACCGCGCGGATCTGCGTCGCCTTGTTGCTCACGATCCAGCGCACCTCGCTGCCGCCGGGAGGCTCGAGCTTGCGTTGCGCGCCGCTCTCCCGGATGAGGATGCGCCGGTGGTGGCGAAGGTCGCGCTGCGTGAGCTCGCGGCCCAGCTTGTGGAGGGCGTGGTCCGGATGCGCGACCGCGACCACCGCCACGGTCATCAACGGGTCGCCGGTCACGCCGCCGCGGTCGGAGCCGATGGCGAAGTCCACCCGCCCCTCGGCCAGCATCTCCGCCGTGCCCGCGAGGACCGTCTCGTACACCTCGATGCGCGTTTCCGGGCGCTCCTTCGCGAACTCCGCGAGGCACTCGAGCAGCAGCCACGTGGGAAAGAGGATCTCCACCGCGATGCGGATCTCGGGCTGCCAGTCCTGCGCCATGGCCGCGGCGCCGTGCTCGAGCATCGCGGCCTCCTCGAGCAGCGTGCGCGCGCGGCGATAGAGAACCTGGCCCGCTTCGGTGAGCACCGCCTTGCGCCCCTTGATCTCGAACACGCGCACGTCGAGCAGGCGCTCGATCTTCTGTACCGCGTAGGTGAGCGTCGACTGGCTCTTGTGCAGCGCCTCGGCCGCCTGCGCGTAGCCGCCGGCCTCGACCACGGCCTGCAGCGCGCGCCACTGCTCGAGGGTGATCCGGGGGGTGCTGGGCATTATCGAGCAATTCGATCGGTCAGGGCGAAATTATGCGCTTTTTAATCGAATCCTTCGGACCCAGAATGGAGTCATCACGAACCGAACGGAAGGATCGCCATGAAAACCCTCCTCGTCCTCAACAGCAGCCTCTTTTCCGACGCCGGGCAGTCCAGCCAGCTCGCCGCGCGCTACGTGGCGCAGTGGCGGCGCGACAACCCCGAGGGCCGCGTGATCGAGCGCGACCTCGCGAAGGACCCGGTTCCGCACCTGACGGCGGAGCGCTTCCAGGCGTTCCTCGCGAAACCCGAGGCGCGCACGCCCGGGCAGCAGGCCATCGCCGGTTACTCCGACGCGCTCATCGGCGAGCTCCAGGCCGCCGACGAGATCGTGCTGGGCCTGCCGATGTACAACTTCGGCCTGCCGTCCACGCTCAAGGCGTACTTCGACCACATCGCCCGCGCCGGCGCCACGTTCCGCTACACCGAGAAGGGCCCGGTGGGACTCCTGCTCGGCAAGCGCGCGGTGGTCTTCGGCACCCGCGGCGGCCTCTACGCCGGCACGCCGCGCGATTCGCAGACGACGTACGTGCGCGATTTCCTTGCGTTCATCGGCATCACGGACGTGGAGTTCGTGTACGCCGAGGGCCTCTCGATGGGCGAGGCTTCGCGGGACACCTCGCTCGCGAAAGCGCACCGGACGATCGAGGCGCTCGCCGCACCCATCGCCGTGGCGGCGTAGCAGGATAAGCAGGGTAAACTTTCCGATGTGCGCCACCTCCTCTTCGTAGTCCTCCTCGCGGCGGGTGCAGCGATCGCGCAAACGCCCGCCGCGCCCCCCGAAGCTCCCAAGGCCCCGCAGCTGCCGCTCTCCAGCACCGCGGAGCGCGTCTACGACTACTCGAAGCCGCGCATCGTGCAGATCCGCACGCTGCTGCAGGCGGCCGGGCGCCAGTCGAGCCTCGGCTCCGGCTTCCTCGTGAGCGAGGACGGCTACGCCGTCACCAACTATCACGTGGTGTCGCGCTTCGCGCTCGACCCGAAGACCTACCGGCTCGAGTACAGCGCGCCCGACAACACCACGGGCCCCCTGCAGCTGCTGGCCATCGACGTCGCCCACGACCTCGCGGTGGTGAAGATCGAGCGCGGCGACCATCCGTTCTTCACCTTCGACGCGCGCGCCCTCGAGTCGCGCCTGCCCAAGGGCGAGCGGATCTACGCGATGGGCAACCCGCTCGACCTGGGGTTCACGATCATCGAGGGCACGTACAACGGCCTCGTCGACAAGAGCTACGACGAGCGCATCCATTTCTCCGGCGCCATCAACCCCGGCATGAGCGGCGGTCCGGTGACGGCCGCGGACGGGCGCATCGTCGGCGTGAACGTCGCCAAGCGCATCGACGGCGAGAACGTGGGCTTCCTCGTGCCGGCGCGCTTCGCCGCGGCGCTGCTCGAGCGCGCGCGCAAGGGACCGCCGCTGGTGCTGGACAAGGCGCGCGAGGAGGTGGGCCGCCAGCTCGACGGGTGGCAGGCGGCGTTCTACGACGCGCTCAAGGCGGGCGGCTTCCGCAGCACCGCCATCGGCCCCTACCGCGGCCTCGAGAGCGCGGCCCCCTGGGTGACCTGCTGGGCGAAGACCAATGCCGACAGCATCCCGCGCCCGCGCACGGCGGTGAACGAGACCAGCTGCACCAGCGCCACGGGCATCTTCGTCTCGGACCGGATCCTCACCGGCCGGATCGACTTCAGCTACTCCTACTATCGCGCCATCGACCTCAACGCCTTCCAGTTCGCGAAGGAGCTGTCGCAGCGCTCGGGCGTGGCGAGCTTCGACGGGCGCGGGGGCAAGCGCCTCACCGCGCAGGAATGCCGCGACGATTTCGTCTCGGCCTCGCGAGAGGCGAAGCCGCCGCTCCTCGCCACCTGGTGCATGCGCGCCTACCGCGAATTCGAGGGCCTGTACGACGCGACGCTGCTGGTGCTCACGCAGGACCGCGACCGCGAGGCGCTGCTCGCGCAGCTCAACATGCGGGGCGTGTCGCACGCGAACGCCATCGCGCTGGGCCGCCGCTTCATGGAGGCGATCGAATGGCGGCGGTGATGTGGATCGAGGTGCTTGCACGCGACGGCGACGTGCGCGTGCGCCAGCGCGTCGATTCCGCAGAGGCGCGCATCGGCCGCGCGTTCGACAACGACGTGGTGGTCGACGACCCGCACGTGGCGCCGCATCACGTGCGCGTCTTCCGCGGCGAGGATGGCGAGCTCGTGGCCGAGGACCTCGGCACGCTCAACGGCCTTTACGCCGAGCACGGTGCGCAGCGCGTTCCGCGCTTGTCGCTCAACGGCCAGCCGGGAATCCGCATCGGCCGCACGACCCTGCGCGTGCACGACGGCGCGCATGCGGTGGCGCCCGAGAAGCCGCTCACGCCGCCGCGCGCGCATGCGAAGTGGGACGTGGGGCTCACGCTCGCGCTCTTCCTGCTGATCCTGTTCCTCAACTGGCTCAACATGACGGCCGAAGCGAGCGCCAACATCGTGCTGCTGCCGATGCTGAGCCTCGCAACCGCGCTCGCCTTGTGGACGGGCCTGTGGGCCGTGCTCTCGCGCATCTTCTTCGGCCAGGCCCAGTTCGCGCTGCACCTGCGCATCGCGGTGACGGCGTGCATCGCCATCGTGCTGTGGGATCTGCTCACCGAGACCCTGTCGTTCTCGTTCGCGTGGCGAACGATCGCGGACCACGCGGCTCTCGGCGCCTGGGCGATCCTCGCCGCCACCATCTACGCGCACCTCGCCGCCATCGGCCCGCGGCACATGAAGCTGGTGGTGGGGGTGGTGATGGCGCTGGTGGCTTCGGGTGCCGCGATGCAGGCGGTGACGAAGTCGGAGATGCGCGAGACGCTCGGGCAGCGCGCCACGCTGGGCGACCTGCGCCCGCCGATGTTCCGGATGGTGCCGCTCGCGACCGCGGACGAGTTCTTCAGCGAGGCGGCGGAGACGCGCGCGCGGGTCGACCGCGCGCGCACGAAGGAGCCGCCCGGCGGCTCCCCCGGGGATTTCGAATAGTTACTTGAGCGACTCGATCTTGCCGAGGTCGAGCGAGGTCACGGCCCCCTTCACGCCGTCGAAGTCCACGCCGGTGCCGCGCCCGGTGACCACGAAACGGTCGCCGAGCACCACGGTGTACTCGTTGGTGCCGCCTTTCTTCGAGATCTGCTCGTGCACCATGCGGTTGCCGTCCTTGCGCGTGCGCTCGATCTGGGAGTCGTTCTCCTTGTCGGAGGTACCCACCATCGCCCATCCCGCAAGGCCCGTGAGGCCGGCCACGCCACCCGTGTCGACCACTTCCAGCGAGAGGCTCTTGCCGCTCTGGTCACCGTAGTCGGAGTGCACCTTGGCGACCATGAGGCCGGCGACGCCGCTGCGGTCCGAGGATTGCGAGGTGCGCGGCAGTCCCGCGGCCTTCTCCGGCAGCAACGGCTTGAGCGCCTCGAGCTGCACCGGCTCCACGCCCTTGCCGCCCGACAGCGCCGTGCCGAGCGCGCCCATCGCCGCTTCCATCTGCGCCTTCTGGTCGCCGCTCTTCTGCGCGGCCTCCATGCGCTTGCCCGCCTCCTCCATCTTCTTGCCGAACTCGTTCAGCTTGCCCATGTTGCTGTCGCGGTCGTAGGTGACGCGCGGGCTGCCGGCGCTGCGCAGCGCCGCGGCGCCGAGCCCCGCCGCGCCCGTGATCGCGCCCGCCACCGCGGCGATCACGAATCCCACCACGATCGCGACCAGCACCACCACGACGGTGTAGCCGATGGACTTGTCCTCGGGGTTCTTCATGAGGCGCGGCAGGCCCAGGTACAGGAGGTAGATGCCGTAGAGGCCGATCACGAAGCCGAGGATCCAGCCGATGAACGGCACGATGGCGACGACGTGCCCGATCCATCCGGCGGTGTAGGCGTATGCCGCGACCTTGATGGCCTGGTTGAAGTTCTTCTGCCCGCCGAAGGTGGACGCCAGCGCGTCGATGATGAATCCCATCACGTACACCAGCACCACGGACATCACGAGCTGGTAGATGAGCAGCGCCACGCCCCAGACGATGGGCGTGCGGTAGGTGCCGAGGATCGGAACGGTGGTTCCGATGACGACGGCGCTCACGAAGCCGGCGAGCGCGGCGATGGCCGCGAGCGGCAGCACGTAGCCGGTGATGAGCCCCTGCGTCGGCGTGGGATCGGCCGCGATGGCATCCCACTCGGTCTTGGGCGTGAGCATGATGTTCTTGGCCCGCTCGACGATGTTCATTGATGCCTCCCTGGTCTTATTTTCGAAAGCCGAAGTCTACTCGCGCGACACGTCGGCGGGAATGGCGGATGCGATAATGCCGGCGATGAAGATGCCCGAGAACCTCGTCGAGATCCGCGACCTCGCCTTCTCCTACGGCCGGCGGGCGCTGCTGCGCCGCATCGACCTCGACATCCTCAGGGGCCAGGTGGTGGCGATCCTCGGCACCAGCGGCTCGGGCAAGACCACCCTGTTGCAATTGATGGGCGGGCTGCTCAAGCCGCAGCGCGGCACGATCCGCGTCTGCGGCAGCGACGTCCATTCGCTCGACGCCGAGGGCCTCTACCGCATGCGCCGTCAGATGGGCGTCATGTTCCAGAAGGGCGGCCTCTTCAGCGACCTCACGGTGTTCGACAACGTGGCCTTCCCGATCCGCGAGCACACGCGGCTGCCGGAGGACGTGGTCCGGGACCTGGTCCTCATGAAGCTGCACGCGGTGGGATTGCGCGGCGCGCACGGACTGCTGCCCGCCGAGCTCTCGGGCGGCATGTCGCGCCGGGTAGCGCTCGCCCGCGCCATCGCGCTCGACCCGCCGCTCATCATCTACGACGAGCCGTTCGCGGGCCTCGACCCGATCACCCTCAACGTGATCTGCAACCTCATCCGGGTGCTGAACGATGCGCTCGGCGCCACGTCGGTCGTCGTCACCTACGACGTCCACGAGGCGATCCGCCTCGCCGACTACCTCTATATCCTCGGCGAGGGGGTCATCGTGGGCCACGGCCCCACGGCCCAGATGCTGGAGTCGACCGACCCCTTCGTGCGGCAATTCCTCCACGCCGAGCCCGACGGGCCGGTGCGCTTCCACTTCCCCGCCCGCCCTTTGGTGGACGAGCTCGATTTCCGACCGGCCGACCGGACTTAGGTCCGGACTTGGTCCATAATCCGGGGCTTCATGGCCGCCAAGCACACCGCCTGGCCCGGCACCTTCGCGAGCTCGCAGCATTTCCTGGACGCGCTCGCGCGCGATAGCCGCGGCCTCCTCGCCTACATCGACGCCGAAGAGCGCGTGATGTTCGCCACGTCTGCGCTCGCGGAGTGGTTCGGCCTCACGCCCGAGACCCTTCGCGGCAAGACCTTGCGCGAGCTCCACGGCGACGAGGGCTACGCGCTGTTCGAGCCGTGGCTGCGCCGGGCGCTCGCCGGCGAGGCGGTGCAGTACGAGCGCGCCGCGCGCCACGTGGACGGCCGAGGCATCTGGATTTCGGTAAGCCTTTCTCCCCACCGCGACGCGACCGGCCGGGTCGTGGGCTTCTTCTCCACGTCGCTCGAGGTGAGCGAGCTCAAGCGCACCCACGACGCGCTCGGCCGGGCGCTGGAGGAGATCGCGAGCCACATGGAGAACACGCCGCTCGCGGTGGTGGAGTTCGACTCGGCGCTGCGCATCAAGCGCTGGTCGCCCCAGGCCGAGGACATCTTCGGCTGGCGCTTCGAGGAGGTCAGGGGCCGGTTGCCGACCGACTTCTCGTTCGTCCACGCCGATTCGCTCGACATGGTGCGCAGCCTCACGCAGGAGCTCGCGAGCGGCCACGTGCGGCGCAACCGCATGCTGGTGCGCAACCAGACCAAGGACGGCCGCGCCATCTGGTGCGAGTGGTGGAGCTCCGTGTTCCTCGACGAGGGCGGCAAGCTCGCCTCGATCCTCGCGCTCGCGCAGGACGTGACCGCGCGCGTCGACGCCGAGGAGCAGCTGCAGCAGGCCGCGGTGCACGACGCGCTCACGGGGTTGCCGAACCGCAACTCGCTCGCCGCGCGCCTCGAGCACGCCATCCTGCGCGTGAACCGCAGCGGCGATCGGCTGGCGCTGCTGTTCATCGACCTCGACCGCTTCAAGAAGGTGAACGACACGCTGGGCCACGCGGCCGGCGACGAGGTGCTGCGGCAGGCCGCGGCACGCATCCGCGCCTGCGTGCGGGAGGTGGACACCGTCGCGCGGCTGGGCGGCGACGAGTTCGTGGTACTGCTGGAAAGCGACGTCCGCCCCGACACCCCCGGCATCATCGGCGAGCGCATCCGCTCGGGCTTCAAGTCGCCGTTCGAATATCGCGGCGCCGAGGTGAAGGTAGGCGCGAGCGTCGGCGTGAGCCTCTACCCGGACCACGCGCGCGATCCCGCCGCGCTGCTCGAGTCCGCGGACGAGGCGATGTACCGGGTCAAGAATTCTGGCTGAGCTCTTCCCCCACGGCTGGGCGCACTACCTCGCGGGCGGCGTGCTGCTGGGGCTCGGCATGAGCCTGCTCTTCGCGGCCACCGGGCTCGTCGGCGGCATGAGCACCGTGTTCACCACGGTGTGGTCGTTCTTCTCCAGGGCGCCGTACTTCAACGCGCCGCGCTTCCTCGCCAGCCGCAGCTGGCGCCTGGTCTACGCCGCGGGATTGATCCTCGGCGCCGCCGCGTGGTTGCTCTGGCTGGGTTCGCCGCAGCATACCGGCGTGCCGATGTGGCAGCTCGCCGTCGGCGGATTCGTCGCGGGGTTCGGCGCGCGGATGTCCAACGGCTGCACCGCGGGCCACGGCATCTGCGGCATGGCGTCGCTGCAGCCGCCCTCGATCCTCGCGGTGCTGGTCTTCCTCGCCACCGCGATGGCCACCGCGCGCATCGTGAAGGCGTTCGCGTGAAGCCCGCCGCGCTCGCTTGCGTCCTCGGCGCCGGCGCCCTCTTCGGCTTCGGCCTCGCGCTCTCGACCATGGTGCGGCCCGAGGTGGTCCTCGATTTCCTGTTGTGGCGCGACCTGGGCCTGCTTCTGGTGCTGGGCGGGGCGGTCGTGGTTACATTCTTCGCCTACCGGTTCGTGCCGCGGCTTTTCGCGCGGCCCTGGACTGGGGGAGAATTCCAGCAGCACCCGTCGGAAATGAGCGCGCGCACCCTCGGGGGCGCCGCGCTCTTCGGCGTCGGCTGGGGATTGTCGGGGGTCTGCCCCGGCCCCGCCATCGCCGGACTCGGTACCGCCAACTGGCCGCTGGCCGTGGCGCTCGCGGGACTCGTCCTGGGCGCGTACGTGCAGGGCCGTTTCTTCGGAGGAAAGACATGATCGCCCGCAGCCTCGCCGTCATCGCCTGCATCGCGGCACTTCCCGCGAGCGCCTACTGCATCAACAACGAATTGAAGGGCCGCGACGTCCGCATCGAGCGCGACAACACCCGGGGCGCGGCGATGGACCTGGTCCTCAAGCCCGGCGACAAGTACTGCTGCACGCCGAAGGATACGGACTGCAACCCGGAGGGCAAGATCACCGCCAACGTGGACCTCGCGGTCACGATCCTCGGCACGCCCCAGTACGCCTGCGGCATCAACGACCGCGGCGGCTACCTGGTGAAGGTCACCGGCGGCGGCTCCGTGCGCATCACCGACAATCCGAAGAAGGGGAGCGCCCTGCCGTACGTGGTGCGCGTGCGCACGCAGGATCGTGACGTCTCGGGCCCCAGTGGCGTGGCGTGCAACGAGAAGAAGGGCGGCTAGCCGATGCGCGCACGGTTCGCAGCGTTACTCGCCACGATCGCGCTCGGTGCCGGCGCACAGGACTATCCGAGCCACCCGGTCACGATGGTCGTGCCGTTCCCTCCGGGCGGCGTCGCCGACATCACCGCGCGCCCGGTCGCCGAGGCCATGGGCCGGTTCCTCAAGCAGGCGGTCGTGGTCGAGAACAAGTCGGGTGCGGGTGGCGGAGTCGGCATGCAGTACGTGTCGCGCGCGAAGCCCGACGGCTACACGGTGCTCCTCGCGCTCTCGTCGATCTCGATCATCCCCGAGGCCGACAAGGTGCTGGGCCGCGACCCGATGTTCCAGCTCTCGCAGCTGGTACCCATCGCACGCTTCACCGCGGATCCCACGGTGCTGGCGGTGCGCGCCGACAGCCCGTACAAGAGCGTCTCCGATCTCGTCGAGGCGGCGAAGAAATCGCCCGGCACGATCCCGTACGGCTCGTCGGGCAACTACGGCACGATGCACGTGCCGATGGAGATGCTGTCCGGTGCCGCGAACGTGAAGATGCTGCACGTGCCGTTCACCGGCGCGGGCCCGGCGGTCGTGGCGCTGCTGGGAGGCCAGGTCGAGGCGCTCTCGACGGGACCGTCCACCGTGATGGGCCACGTCAAGGCCGGCAAGATCCGCGTGCTCGCGACGTGGGGCGAGTCGCGCCACCCGGCGCTGCCCGACGTGCCGACCCTGAAGGAGCTGGGCTACGACGCGCAGTTCTCGCAGTGGACGGGGCTCTTCGTGCCCGCCGGAA
>Ga0105242_10000500_pt1 | contig 30919 bp, 27 predicted proteins | sample KBSM24metaG_FD_81521 | JGI IMG/M metagenome (GOLD analysis project Ga0105242, IMG submission 81521) | Miscanthus rhizosphere microbial communities from Kellogg Biological Station, Michigan, USA - KBS M2-4 metaG | ecosystem: Host-associated > Plants > Roots > Rhizosphere > Soil | place...
ATCTCCAACAGAAACAAAGGACGTAACGGCTTCATGAGCATGCTCAATGGCATATGATGAAATATCAATCCCTCTCAAAGAAATGCCCGGAATCGCTTGTTGGAAATCATATAGCATGAATCCCTTCCCGCAACCGATATCAAGAATAGAACTATGATCGGACAAACCATACATCGCTTTGAAAGTAGGAATTACTGGCCCCCAAAACCTTGGGTGATAATTATATCCACCGTATCCATGACGTCGATCTCCATCAAAAAATTCTTTCCCGAATTGACGAGCAATCCGACGATCTTCTTCTGTTTTATTTTGACCTCTTTCTAACACATTCCTTTTAGCCTTTGGATAATTGACTAAAAGGTCTATCTCACTACCCATAGTTATTCCTTGTGTAAATAAAGCAATGGCTGATTCAGAATGTCTTGATAATTACTCTCGACCCAATCAATCGTGCCTTTTATTCCTTCACCAAAAGGAATGATCGGCTTCCACCCTAGTTTTCTAATTTTGGAAGAATCGATAACATAAGCTTTATCTTGGCCTAGTCTTTCTAGAACTTCCTTGACAATGGTTGAAAACGGAATGGACATTTTATCGCATATGTTCTGAACCACATCCTTAACACTGATTCCTTGATCTGGAGAAAGATGATAGACTTGCCCAATTTCTCCTTTTTCCATGATTAAAAGTTCTCCTCTTGAAACATCTCGAATGTGAATATAGGATTTAACTGCCTTGCCTCCCCCATGCAGTTCAATGTGTTTGTTCCCTTTAATATTGATGATCGATCGAGGAATAATTTTGAAAAGCTGTTGATAGGCGCCATAAACATTCGTCGCTCGAATCATGACAAGCGGGAACGGGAAGTTCTTGTAGAAAGAAAATAAAGAAAGATCTCCAGCAGCCTTTGAAGCAGCATAAGGAGTACTGGGATTTAACGGCGCATCTTCAGTAACGATTCCTTCACAAGAACCATAGACTTCTGGAGAAGAGATATGTACATACTTCTCAATAAATTTCATATCCTTCAAAAGATTGGCTAACCGAGTAAGAGAAACGGCATTGGTCTGAAACCAATGATCCGGATAATCCCAACTCGGGGCTACTTCGCTTTGTGCAGCAAAATTGACTACAAAATTAGGGCGAAATTCTTTCAAAATGACATTCAATAATCCCAAATCATGATTTAGATCAATTCGATAAAATCGAAATAAATCGGTTTTGTTCTTTTTATACGGCAAAAAAAGAGGACTTTTTTCAGGAGAGCGACTTATACCGACTACTTCATATTGGTTACTGTTTAAAAGCAAATCTATAAAATCACTACCGGAAAATGAATTGCTTCCAATCACTAAAACTTTTTTCATTTCAACCTCAATTAAAAAGGTCCGGAAAATTCTTTATTAGGAATATCAAGCGGCTCTTGATCAGCTTGCTTTAAAATTTCTGTATAATAGTTCATGGAATCTATTGACCTTCCCATCATTTTAAAAATCTCAGAAATAAGATGCTTTTCTGTCGGATAATAATGATTCGACAACTTCCAGCTAGTGCCAACCATGCGATCGGGGTAAGTAATTCTCACAGGCGAACATTTTAAGAAGGGAAGGACGCGTTCAACGGCGATCGCTAAAACCTCGCTTGCAAACCCGAACGATCTCCAATCAGGATCGGCCACGATCAACCGTCCGGTCTTCTCAATAGATGTAAGAATGGTTTCTTCATCCAACGGCCGGATTGATCGTACATCGATGAGCTCTACCGAGATCGCCTCCTTGTTTAGGTGTTGCACAGCTCGCCAAGCCTCCAAAGTCATATGAGACGAAGCAACTAGAGTAAGATCCGTGCCTTTTTGAAGAATTTTTGCCTTCCCAATAGGAACCCGATAGATTTCTTGAGGCACCTCGCCAAAAACTCCATGAAGCCATCGATGCTCGAGATACACTACAGGATTCATGTCCTCGATCGCAGAAATAAGCAACCCCTTTGCATCATAAGAATTTGAAGGCATAACCACTTTTAGTCCAGGAATATGAGCAAATAAACCCTGAAGCGATTGTGAGTGCTGAGGTCCTTGTCCCCATCCTCTTCCAATGATTAACCGTATTACAATCGGAACCGACATTAAATTATTGAACATATAATGCCACTTAGCAGCATTGTTGATCAATTGATCCAGAGCTAAGATGAAAAAATCTACTCTCTGATGGGTCATGATGGGCCGCATGCCGGCAATCGCAGACCCGATTGCGATTCCGGTCATGGCATTTTCAGATGTAGGCATATCCATGACGCGATTTGAACCATATTTGTTTTGCAGTCCGCTTGTAGTTCCAAAAATGCCCTTGGGGTCTGGAACGCCAAGACCCATAACATAGACTGATGGATCTTTTTCCATCATTTGGTCTGTCGCTTCCAGAATTGCTTCTTGATATCGAACTTGTCTCATGTTCATGATGCGTAAGGGCTTTCCGATTCTAGGTGAAATTCAGGAAAAGGACTGGCTTCTGCAAAAGCAAAAGCTTTTTCAATTTCTAAAGAAATGTCGGCTTGCATTCTTCCATATAGAGGTTCATCGATCCATCTTTGAGTCTGTAATTTTGCTAAATGAAGCTTAAGGGGACATTTTTTTTCCCATTCCATGAATTCTTCATTTGTCCGATATCCAATGTCGTTATCGAAATTTGGTCCACAATGTTCTCGATGCCGATAGGTGTCGAATTCTAGAAAAGCAGGACCATTACCTTGCCGGATAGAAGTAATTGCCTCTCTTGCAAGACAATGTACTTCTTCCACATTGTTACCAAATCCAGTCTTCGCCGTGATCCCATGGGCTTGTGCAATCCCTGCCCGATCACGTGTGAGTGGCTGCCTCACATTTATTGGTGAATAAACCGAATATAAATTGTTTTCACATACGAACAAAACTGGCAATTTTTTTAGAGATGCAAAATTAAGGCTTTCAGAAAATACTCCTTCTTCAGTTGCTCCTTCACCAAAAAAAATAATCGTGATCCGATCTTCTTTTTTGAGCACCGAAGCAAAAGCCAAACCAACACCTACAGGAATGCTACCGCCAACAATAGGAGTAGATCCCATCATTCCAACAGATTGATCGACAAGATGCATGGATCCCCCACGACCTCCACAACAGCCCGTCCGTTTTCCGTAAATTTCAGCCAACATTTTTTCAAGATTCCCGCCTTTTGCGAGATAGTGGGCATGGGCACGATGATTACTGATGAGATAGTCAACTTGTAAAGCGGCTTTACATACTCCGACCGCTACTGCTTCTTGCCCAATGCTCAAATGGACAGGACAACGCATTTTCTGTTCACGATATCGATTGGCGATCGCTTCTTCAATCAAGCGAATTCTCAGCATTTCCTTAAAAAGCATCAAAGATTGATTCGTTTCCAAAGCCAAGAAACTATTGATAGATACGGCTCCTGGGGAGGAAAGTTGACTCAATCTCATTTTAATAACCTTATTGCAAACTTGCAGAGCGCGTCCTTTTTAACTGGTTCTTGATTTCCTATCATTTGAACGCTAATCGCAGCAGCTAATGAACCAATGAAAGCGCACAAAATCGGGGGGTATTTTTTTGCGCAGCACATTGCCGCAAGAGAAAGATAGCTATCGCCTGCTCCGATACGGTCTATATTGCTTGTAGCCAATGCAGGAACTGAAAAATCCGATCCATCAGAAGTATAACAAACCACTCCATTTACACCTCTCGTTATTGAAATGAATGAAGAGCTCATGATTTGACAAACATCGGCAGCTATCCCTTCAAGAGGCGAAGTTCTATTATGAGCGGCTAAGCGCAGTTCAGGCTCATTAAGAGATATGAAATCCGCTCTCTTATAATTAGTGACAACATTAAATCCTCGATTTCCACTATTTGTTTGAGTGTTGAGGGCTACAAAAGCATCTGAATCCGAAATAGCATCAATAATCTGCGCATTTGAAAACCCGTTCCCAAAATCACAAGCTAAAACTAAATCATAATTAAAAGCATTTTCAGACAAGAATTCTACTATTCGCTTTGTATCCTGAAGATTGAGATGCTCTTCTAGTCCGGAATAAGTTTCAAATAGTTTAGTCAGAGTATTTCCATCTTTTTGGACGTATCTTTTTTTAATAAGAGTCGTCGTATCTTCAAGATAGGTGAACTTATTATTCACATTTGAATTCAAATTCCTGAGAATGAAATTAATAAAGGGACATTTTTTCCCAAGTGCCGTGACCAGTGTTACATTGGAAGCAAATTGAGCTATATGGTTAGCAACGATCAAGGAGCCGCCTAAAAACACTTCTCTATCTGCGCATCGGGCTACCATATGATGGCCTTTTCCTGATTGCCCTAATGGTTCTACATATTGATATTCATCTATGATTGCATCCCCAATCACAAGAACCTTCAAGCTCGAAAGAGCTTCTATTCGTTTAATGACATCATCGATCGAATAAAGCTTTTTCAAGCCACTAAGAAATTCTGAAACAGCTTTGGGTTGTGGTTCAATATACTTATTTAGTAGAGAAGATGAACTAAAAACGATATCGTTCGTATAGTGAATTTCTCCTCCTACAGCCTCAACAGCAATTTCTTCGAGAGTAATTTTTCCAGTGACATCTTTTTCATGGTTTTTATATTCAATCCCTTTTACATAAATGGATGGTTTAATTTTTTCGATCGCAGAAATGGCATCTGGAGAGTCATTTAAAATGACAAAATCAACGTCTTCTAAAGCGGCTATTGATTCAAGACGAAGAGATTCGTTAAATGCTGGTCGTCCCGGCCCTTTATTAACGAAACGGTCAGAAGTTAGAGTGACGATTAACTTATCGCCCAAAGCCTTTGCCTCTTTGAAATGACGTATATGGCCTGGATGCAAAAGATCGAAAACCCCATGACACTGTATGACCTTTACTCCTTTTTTTCTAAATTCTTCAAAGACATCCAACATTTCATCGAAAGTCTTTATTTTAGGCAGAGGGAACGATTTCACCGACTGGGACATAAGTCAATATCCTTGGATAGATTTCTTTTTTGCCAAAGATCAACGAGTGTATGAAGTAGAAAAAAATGGGCCGTTTCAACCAAGCCATAATCCGAGCGATCGATCCAAAAATTCAAATGCCCGTACGGCCTCAGCTTATTCGTCGCTTGGAATCCTGTGAGCGTAATTACTGATGCCTCTTTCGCTACTGCTACTTTCGCTGCATTTACGATATTTGGTGAATTCCCTGAACTGCTAATGGCAACGAGCGCATCGTTTTTTTTGATATATTTATCTAAGGGATAGCTAAATATATTCTCGTAGCCGATATCGTTCGCCAAGCAAGTCAGGAGATTCGTGTCATAAAGGGTTTGAGAAGAAATTTGCAGAGCTTTCATCAAATCGTTGCTAAAATGTGAAGCGATGCCTGCACTCCCTCCGTTTCCAATGACAAAGACGACCCCTTGATTGCACTGTACATTGGAGATAATCTGATATGCTTTTTCAAGAGCCATTTCTTGAGACGCGAGAGTAGTCTCAATCGTATAAACACAACCTCGCACGCTAGACGCTAACTCTTCAAAACGTTTAAGAAACATAAGCTTTTACTTGTTAAGATATCGAAACCAACTCTGTGTTGCTTTTTGTATGGAATCTGGATCCCAGACTGGAGCATCGCGAAATTCTTCAATGCGAGTCAGGATCTGATGTACTCCTTCTTGAAAAGGAATTTTAGATTTCCAGCCTAGTTTTTGATGGATTTTTGTGATAGCCGCAAATGTGCAATCGGGTTCCCCGGGGCGTTTAGGAATATGAATCTTTGGCCCTCCAAGTAGGTCTACGAGTCTGTTGATGCTATAATGCCCGCCACTTCCCACATTCATGAATTCACCGGTTAGATCGGATTTAGCAGCGCTATAGAATGCGTCGACAACATCGGCAACGAACGTAAAGTCTCTAGTTTGGTTGCCGTCTCCAACTATGGTAAAGGGTTTTCCATTTAATTTTTGGGCAAGAAAGACACCAAATACAGCTCCATAAACACCTGTTGTTCTCGATCGGGGGCCAAAAACATTGAATAACCGAAGCGAGAGAGCGGGAAAGTTATAAATTTTCGCCCAATGCATAACCAATTGTTCGCCTAAATACTTCGTGAGGGCGTAGGGATATTGAGGGCATGCAGAGGCCGTTTCCGGTGTAGGATATTGGCTGGGAATCCCGTAGCAAGAAGAAGAAGCCGCGTAAAGAAAACGTTTTACATTTGCTTTTTTGGCTTCTTCAAGAACATTAAATGTCCCATCGACATTCGTTTCGAAATAGTCTCTGGGCTTTTCAATCGAAGGGACTATATCCGCAAGTGCAGCTAAATGAAAAACCCAATCGATCCCTTCAAACAAGCCATTTAATACCCCTTTATCGCGTACATCAGCATGGACGAAACGAAAAAGTGGCTTTTTTTCCGCATCCTTTAGATTTTTCATCCAACCGCCGCAAAGATTGTCAATGACCAGAACAGAATGTCCTTTTTCAAGAAGGAAATCGGTCAAATGACTCCCAATAAAACCAGCTCCGCCGGTAACCAACGTTCTCATGCCAGATTGATCTCTTTCATAGTTTTGATATTGAAATACCGATTGTCAGTAAGAGAATTGGGAAGTTTTCCTTGTTCGAATGCCGTGATTAAATCACTCATAGCATCTTCGATGGTAAATCTTGGTTTAAACCCTATTTTTTTGAAGATTTTTTCTGAAGATACATGGTAGGAACGCGGGTCATTTGTTGGTTCGATCGCCAATTCGACAGGACGTTTTTTGCCGACAATGCGCTTTGCCATATTTGCCAACTCAAGAACGGTGTGATTGTCCGTGCCTACATTGAAAATTTCACCTTGTACTTTATCTTCGGACATTTCAAGAACGTGAATATATGCGCGGACCATATCTTCAATATGGACATTCGGCCTCATCTGAGATCCTCCGGTCACTTTTACTTTTCCAGTATGATAGGCGCAATTGGTTAAGATATTCACAATGACGTCGAGACGCTGCCTTGGAGCATACCCGCAGACAGTAGCAGGCCTCAGAATAGTGCAGATAAAGTCTTTTGACATATGCTTCAAAAGGATCTTTTCGCATTCAGCTTTGAATTTTGAGTAATCCGTCAAAGGCTCCAAACTCATCTCCTCGGTGACATCGGGATCGGATTTTACCCCATAAACAGATGAAGAAGATGCAAAAACAAAACGTTTGATTTGGTGTTTTTTAGCTATTAGAACAAATGGCTCAAAGGAATCGAGATTGATCGATTTGCCCAGATTCGGATTCAACTCAAAACTTGGGTCATTGGAAATACAAGCTAAGTGAATTACAGCATTGCAGCCATCAAGGGCTTTTTCAACCTTAGCGACATCTCGAATATCACCCTTAATCAAGATCAGACTGGGATGGTTTATTATATTACCAAAGACGTCGTCCCCATAAAGAAAAAGGTCGTATACTACGACTTCATGTCCCTTTTGTAATAAGACAGGAACCAATCTAGACCCCACGTATCCAGCTCCGCCCGCCACAAAAATTTTCACGCATTCTCCAAGATATTTTTTTAAGAATCGCAAGTTACTAATAAAATCTATTCTTATCAAGCCCTATTTCCACTTTTTTGCAGCCTACTCTTGCCAAGAAAAATTCATTTGTCGATTTTTCATTTTTTTGTGATCATCTCGAAATTCGAGTTCAAATGTTGAAGAGATCTCATGTCCGATAAGCCCTATTTGTATCAAAGAGATGGTTTTGAGATTTTTCCCTTTTTATCAGAAAGCGGTTTTGCCACTGTGAAATCATTTGCGATAGGGATGTTAAATGTTCTTTTTCAAGAATATGCAAATCGAACAGTAAAGGAAGAAGCAATCTTGGCTTACCATTTATGGGGAGAAAATGAAAAAATCCCTCACAGAGAAATGTTAAAAGCGAAAAATCGACACACAAACGCTACCCCTGAGCTCCAATCAATTCTGCTGAATGAAAACTTGAAGGATCTCCTTAGGAGAAATGGCATTAAAAAGTTCGAACTCTGGGACGAAGGGTTGGGTTGGCTGGCTTTTCGTCTGATACGTCCCCAACCGGGAGATGGATATCCTTTCAGTTGTAAAAATTGGGGGCCAGCCAAAGAAGTATTATCCATGTGGATTCCAATCATAGGTTTCGATCGTAATCTGATGATCCATTTGATGCCCGGTTCTCATTTGAAGGAATATCCAAAATATCTACCTAAAGAGACTCATTTTACAAAGGATGAATACCGACTAGGATACCAACCCAAAGAAAACGAAACCACCAGACCTGAACTTAGTGTTGGAGAAGCTCTTCTCTTCCACCCAAAAATGATTCACGCAGAAGAAGTAACGCAAGGACCTTCTACTCGCCTTAACCTTGAGTTTAGGATAAAGCCCCTGTGAAGCTAAATTCCTGCTTTGGGATCGGAGCTCTTCATATGGGTTCCCTCCTCGATAAGAAAGCTGCTAAAGAGGTGATCTTTAAAGCGCTTGAGAATGGAATCACTTTTTTCGACACAGCCCCGCTTTATGGAAATTCATTATCTGAGGAAATTATTGGAGAGGCACTTGTAGAAGCCGGACAAGAGGCGATCATATGTACAAAGGCAGGATTGCGTATTTTTGAAAGGAAGGACAAACGATTCGGTGTCGAAGTTGAGAAGCTCAATGAAGAGTACCTTAAAGGGAGTCTCGAGAGAAGCCTCAAGCGTCTCAAACGAGATTCCATCGATCTCTTCATGCTCCATGCTTTTGATCCAAATACCCCAATTGAAGAGACTCTTGCAAGCTTGAATCGATTTTATAGAGAAGGAAAAATTAAGAGCTTTGGATGTTCAAATTTTAATCCAGAGCAATTACAAACTTTGCTTAAAAAAAAGCCTGACAATCTGCCATTTGTAGCAGCCCAATGTCATTACAATCTCATCGAAAGAAGAGCTTCGCGCTCTTTCATTCCATTATGTGAAAAAAATCAAATCTGGGTTGTAGTTAATAGAGTTTTAGCCAGAGGAGCATTAACTGGCCAGTATAGGGCTGAACAACCTTTGCCGATGAATAGTCGAGCAGCATCAAGCAAGCGAATTCAAAAATGGCTAACTCCTCAGAAACTAAGGCTTTTGGACGATCTCTCTTCTATCGCCCAAAAATGTAAGACTTCATTAATGGATATTTCCTTACAATGGCTTTTGCGAAATCATTCTCAATTGCTTATCTTACTTGGAGTCAAGAGCGCACGCCATTTAGAGGACTGCCTACATTCAGCGCAGCGAAAGATCGACGATTCTGTTTTTGAAACAATTGAGGCAGCTATAAGGATAGAAAAAGATGTATACACCTCTCCACCGAGATACTTTGAAAAATAATTCTAAAACAGCCGTTGTCACTGGAGCTGCCCAAGGAATTGGAGCTGAAATCGCCCGCACCTTTGTAGAAAGGGGGTTCTCGGTAGCCTTGGTCGATATCAATGAAGAGCTAGGCTTCGAACAGGAACGATCTTTGGGAAGCAGGGCAAAATTTTATCGATGCGATCTCTCCAATAAAATGGAAATCCATTCGCTTGCTCGTTCATTGTGTACAAATTTCGAGACGATCGACACGGTGATTCACAATGCGAAAAGTCCAGCCAGAGAAAAGGAAATCTTTGAGAACTTGGATAAAGAATGGGATTTATCGATTCAAGTCATGCTAAAACATCCTCTTCTTCTGACTCAGCTATTATTTGATTCCCTCAAAAAGAGTTCAAACCCTTCAGTTTTGTTTATCGGATCGACCAATTCCCGTTTTATTTCTCAGCAACCTCTCTCCTATCATGTCATCAAAGGAGCCTTGGGTCACGCAATCCGGTATTTAGCTTGTGAATATGGACTTCATAAAGTTAGAGTCAATCTACTTAATCCAGGAATTGTCGACGTGCCAGGAAGACAGAGAAAAAATCCTCAACTCTTTCAGCAAGCTGTTGAAGCCGTGATACCCTTAAAACGGACAGCTCTTGCTCGCGAAGTCGCAGATGTGTGTCTTTTTTTTTCCTCTGAAGAGGCAAAATACGTCACAGGTACATCTTTTGAGCTTGATGGAGGGGAGCATTTGAAAGATCATTTTCATTTAGTTCTCTCAAGTATTGCAAATGAACCCAGCGTGAAATCATGATTCCGTGGTGGTATACGGAACTAGGAGAGCTGGAAAAAAAGCATTTGATCGAAGCTTTTGACCAAAAAAAGCTGACTCTTTCGACCTCGGTACAGCAAGTAGAAGAATTGTTTTCCTCCTTATTGCAGGTACCCTACACACTTATGGTCAATAGCGGTAGTTCCGCTCTTCTAATGGCTTTACTCGCCATCGACATCCAGCCAGAAGATGAGATCATCGTTCCCGCAGTGACGTGGATCGCTACTGCACAAGCGCCGGCTCTTCTTCATGCAAAGGTGAAAATCTGCGATTGCAGGCAAGACGCTCCTATTATCGATGTGGAAAAGTTGCAAAAATTGATAACCCCAAAAACGAAAGCGATCATCCCAGTCCATCTAAATGGAAGAGAGTGCGATTTGGAAGCTATTCGGACTCTTGCGTCTTCATCAGGAGCTTGGATTATCGAAGACGCCTGCAAAGCTATGTTTTCAAGAGGGAAAAAAGGGTATTTGGGAACTCTTGGGGACATTGGTTGTTATTCTCTTGGCATGATCTCTTTAGTCTCTGTGGGCTATGGGGGACTTGTGGCAACAAAGAAGAAAGAACTTTACGAAAAACTGAAAAAAATCCGGGACCATGGAGTGCAAAGAAATCCTGAAAGCTATGCCTATTTAGGGTTTAATTTTAAAATTTCCGATCTTTTGGCTTCCTTGGCGATACCTCAGTTGCAAAATATCGAAATAAAGATTCGAAATTCTGTATCCATACACGATTTCTATGAGTCTTCATTACGTCATCCTGATGTAAAAGTTTTATCTATAGATAAAAGATCAGGAAGTGTTCCCATTTATACCGAAGCTTACTCAGAGCGAAGAGAGGAAATCGTCTCCCATCTTCAGGAAAAAGGGATCCAAGTGTCTCGCTATCATCTTGCAATGCATAAAGCCGCCTATCTATCCCCTCAAGGCGTTTTTCCCAACGCAGACCGATTTACAAAAAATTCCTTCATACTTCCTTCAGGACCGTCAAGGAGTAGAGAAGAAATTTCCAAAGTCATCGAAACCATCCATGAATTTTCAGGAATTTATCAATGAAGGGCATCATTATTTCAGCAACATCGGACATCGCCACTGAAATGTGCTTACAGTGGAAGAAAAAAAATTGGAATTTATGCGGCACTTATTTTTCTCAAGAAAAAAACTATAAACTTTTGAACGAATCTGCAATTCCGCTCATTCATTGTGATCTTTCTAAAGCCTCTTCGGTTGATAATGCAGCGCAAGAAATCAGAAAAAAAATGAAAACCTGGGACTTTCTCTTGTTTGCCACTGGTTCGCAAGTTCCAGTCGGCCCTTTCGAGAAAGTCGATATCGATCTTTGGACAACTTCACTCCAGATAAATTTTTTGAATCAACTCCGACTCCTCCACCAGCTACTGCCTTTCAGAAGTTCTGCAGTCGAAAAAACCGTTCTATTTTTTGCCGGAGGTGGAACGAATAATCCTGTGAGCTTTTATTCAGCCTATACCCTTTCAAAAATAGGTCTTATCAAGGCGTGTGAATTGCTCGATTTCGAAATCAGTGATGTGAAATTTGTCATCATTGGTCCTGGATGGGTGAAGACCAAAATTCATCAAGCTACTCTCGATTGCGGAGAGGAATGGGCAGGGAATAATTTTGTGAAAACAAAACATAAAATGAACTCAAATGAATGTGTACCAATCAGCAAAGTGATTGAATCGTTTGAATGGGTTCTTTTTCAGCCTAAAGAAATTGTCGGGGGAAGAAACTTCAGTACTGTTTTCGATAGATGGGGTACTGAGGAGCTGGCAAAGCTCTTATTAGAAGACGAAAATATGTATAAGTTGCGAAGATATAAAAACAACATTCTTGTGGGATCATTATGAATCAGAATTCGATTGTTTTAAGCGATGTCATCTCGTCCATACTGCAGGCAAAACAAGCTCACATTCCTGAAACTAGCCTTTATAGGATTTTGCAGCATACGGCCCAGTTGGAATCGAAAAAAATGTTTGATTCATTGAACAACCAAAGATCCCTTGGGCAAATAGGCACGTTCAATTTTCCCTATTTTAAGATGGGAGCAATCGATTCGATCGACCTGTTCGGACTCGATGAGTTGATCTTATTTTCCTTCTACTGGGTCAATAGGAAAAAATACAAAAAAGTCCTGGACATCGGAGCAAATATTGGGCTTCATACAACTGTATTATCCAAGTGCGGTTATCAAGTAAAATCATTTGAGCCGGACCCGACCCATTTTTCAATCCTATTGAATGTTTTAGCTGCGAATCTAATTAAAGACGTAGAAACACATCAGGCTGCCGTTTCGAATCGATCCGGAGAAGTTGAGTTCGTCAGAGTCCTCGGGAATACGACTTCGAGCCATATAGCAGGCTGTAAGCAACCCTATGGAGATCTGGAACGATTCCAAGTTCCTGTATTCGATATCAAGAAATTGATCGGCGAAGTAGATCTCATCAAAATGGATGTCGAAGGACACGAGGCGGCTCTAATTGAAGCAACAAGTTCTGAGGATTGGAAATCTACTGATGCGGTCATTGAAGTAGGGACATCTGATAATGCAAACGCAATTTTTTCCCACCTCGAAAAAATTGGGGTTCATGCATTTTCGCAAAAGATCGGATGGGAGCGAGTAAAACTGCTGAAAGATATGCCTTTTAGCTATAAAGATGGCTCGCTATTCATTTCCAAAAAAACCTTCATGCCATGGAGTCAGTAAGAGATGTTTGACATGGAAAAACTGATGAGCAATTTACCAAATCCAACTAAACTGACTTATTTCATTTTAAGGAGACCAAATGGGAATCGCTAAAGGTCCAGCCATTCTTTTAATGAAAGAGGCTCTTCGCAAGCCATTTAAGGGATCTTTGCTGACTTTGGGAAAGCAATCCGTATTAGTGTCTCCCTATCAATTAAAGCGATACGCCAAAATTGCTAGATTTCCAGTGAAAATCACTCCCAGCGAAGATCCTTACGCTCCAATGCGCGATATAGACTTCTTTTCTCATTTGGGATTTTCTAAAATTGAATCCTTGGACTACTCCATGTTCGAGGGAGCAACGATTCAATTCGACCTGAATAGCGGAGAAACACCCGAGAAATATAGAGAAACCTTCGATGTTATTTATGATGGAGGGACAATCGAGCATGTTTTTCATCTGCCAAACGTCTTGAAAAGTCTGATTTGGATGCTAAAACCTGGAGGAAGATTAATTCATCTCGCTCCCTCCTCAAATCATTTTGAACATAGTTTTTACATGTTTTCCCCAACTTTCTTTTATGATTTTTATAAATGCAATCATTTCGAAATAAACACGATACAAATTGTTCGTTGCACGACCTGTTTTGACTACCAATATGAAGTGTATGAATACCCCCATGGAGGCTGTTTAGCCCACACGGATGTAGGGATGGGTAGGCTTGACACAGGCATGTATCTCATCAATACTGTGGTCACAAAAACGGCAGCGTCTACAAGTTCTGAGATTCCAAATCAAAGCATTTACAGCCAAGGAATGTGGCAGAAAAGCACCCCGAATACGATAAAGATTTCTCTTTTGAAGAGATTATTATCAGAAAAAAGATATAGAAAGTGGAAACAGCTCTTTAAGGCCAGCTTAATCTACCCGTTATGGGCTTATTGCAAATTGAAATTGAGAAGGCATGGCGTTCCTGCAAAAATATCCGAGCGGTTTTAATCACGGTTCTTGCTAGTTTTCTTACTGAAACTCAGTTTGGGACTATGTGGAGTGGATTTCGAATGAAAAAAAATCGATTCAATCCTTTTTGGAAAATATTCTTAGGCCCTCGTTTTTCCAACTGTCGTTATCTCGTTCTCATTTTTATTCCCCATTTATTTACAGCAATCCTTGAAGGAGGATCGTTTGCTTTCATCTATCTTGCTTTTTCTGCGATAGAGGGAAAACAATCGCAAGATTTAGGTTTTCTTTCTTTTCTCGATCATTCGAGATGGGGTATCAATCTCGATTCAATGGAATTATTCTATTTCTATATTCTCGCCGCTATCACCTTCCAGGCCATTCGAGGATTTATAAGCTTTCTCGGCCTTTATGGCACTTCGCTATTTTCACTAAAAGTACAAACAGCTATTCAGAAACAGGTTTACAATCAAATTTTTAAATTTAGTTTTCCATTTGTTTCCAGATATAAGATAGGAGATCTCAGCGAATATGCTAAAGCTCCGTCTTCTTTCATCCCAATCCTATTCGAAACGATCAACCGTTTTTTTGTTTCAATTTTCATGTGCATTGGGCTTCTTTATGTTCTAAGCTGTATTTCGTCTCAACTGATGTTTTGTACTTTAATCTTATTCTTGCTATTCGCTTTGTGTCAAAAATTTTTGATCAATAAAGTCATCAAACATTCTCAACTATTGACGAACCATCTCTATGAATTCAGCCACCAAACAGTTCAATCACTGCAAGGCATTCGTCCAATCCATATTTTCCACAAACAAAGGTATATTTTAGATAGAATTGACCAAGTCTTACACCAAGTTGTCCAAAGCAGCAAAAAAGTCCATTTTTGGAACAACATCATTCCGACAATCAATGAAACAGTGAACGTATTGTTAGTCGGAGCCATTTTGATATTGGGATCTTTTCTTCTTTCACAGCCCGGAGCTGCATCTTTGCCAAATCTTCTGACCTATATTGCTCTAACCTATCGATTTGCCACACGCTTACAGATTGCCATGAGCGCGATCGGCTCAACAGGAATTCACTACGGCTCAATCTTGCGACTCAATGACATTTTGGATGACAAAGGCAAAGAATACGATCCTGAAGGAGGCACTGAATTAGATTCATGGAATCATCGAATCGAGTTTAAAGAAGTTTCTTTAAAATATCCAGCCACCTCCAAACCCGCAATCGATAATGTCTCTTTTAACATTGCAAAAGGAAGCTCAGTAGCATTTGTAGGTCTTTCCGGGGCTGGGAAATCTTCCCTTCTCGATTTGATATTATGCCTCCAGAAACCCACCAACGGTGAAATTTTTGTCGATTCGACTCCTCTCATTTCTCTTGCTCATGAAAATTGGAGGAAAAGAATCGGAGTCGTAAGTCAAGATACTTTCGTTTTTAATGGAACTATCGAGGAAAATATACGATTCGGAGATCTTCATTCCTCTTTTGAAAGCATAAAAAACGCCTCGGCTTTAGCGGGCGTCTCTGAATTCATCGAACACTTGCCAGATGGTTACGAGACTATCGTTGGCGAGCGCGGATATAAGTTATCTGGAGGAGAACGGCAGAGGATCGCATTAGCAAGAGCTTTGCTTAAAAACCCTGAAATTCTAGTTCTAGACGAAGCTACAAGCAATCTCGATAGCTACTCTGAACGGATTATTCAAACCTCACTCGACAATATGGAGAAAACAAAAACTTTGATTATTGTAGCCCATCGGCTTTCCACTATTGTCAAATGCGATCAAATCTTTGTGCTAGAACGCGGGAAAATCATTGAAACAGGCTGCCATGATGAGCTGCTTTCGATGAAAGGTCGATATGCTAAACTCTGGGAAATTCAATCAGACAAAAATCCCGGAAAATTAGTTGATGTGATTTCTGAGCATTAAGCAACTAGTTAATGAACAAATTAAGCTCAGCAGAGATTCGCAGTTTGTTATTATTATGAACAGGCCCTCTATGAACGAGATTCATATCAAAAATAATGCATGAACCTTGGGATAATTGGATCGGCGACATAAAAGTGTGTTCATTTTGATTTAGCCATGATTCGCTAATAGTTGGACGCACCCCATATTCAGTTTGGATAATTTCTGTGGGAATATCCATCTTATGAGAATAGGGAATGATCTGCAAGGTTGTTGTTGGAACGCAACCTTGTAAAGGAATCCAAATTTTAATGCAATCCCTAATATAATCCACTTTAAAAGGCAGTTTTGCATCATAACTGTCATTAAATTCTATATCCCAAAAAGTTGCATCTTTGTGAGCTCTGCCTGCATCGGGCTTTCCGGGTCTGACACAGCGCCAAAAGATAGCCAAGTCCTCTTCTTTTAATTGAGAATTAAGCTCTCTTTCACGAGTATAAACAACATTGACAGCAGATCGATCTTTGTTAAATTCTTTTCTAATGGCAACATCTGACCAGTGCCAAATTTCATGAGCTAATTTTTTTGGGAAAAAGCGAAAGGCACGATTCATTTTTTGAGCCCAAATTTCGTCAGGAACGTATTGCACAATTTCTTCTAAAGACAATTTCTCAGCTTCTTTCGATTCAGAAAAAGGCGATGCAACTTTTCGAACTATTTCTTCTATGTGAGTCAGCATGACTTCTTTCAATGATCGAGAAAATAATTTGGTAGAAAAACCTTGCTCAAAGAATTCCTCTTGTAAGGTTTTTGGGTTGTTTTCCATATTTCCCTTTCCACTTTTTTCTTTAAGAGATGATGCTCAATTTAGCCAGTTAAGTCCAAAAGAACAACACATTTTCAGCAGCTCGGGGAAAAGAGAAAGCTGCTGGACAACTACATTTTCATTGCTATGATCTAGTGCTCTGTCAACTAAAATATTGGTCTAATTTCGATCGTGAAAGCCCGCTCAAATTGTCGACCGACAGGCTACGCAAGTCCATTCGTATTGCATGAATACAGATGGACTTGCGTTCGGCAATTTCAGCGGCTTTGACGACGAAGTTATTGCAAGATTTTAGTTGACAGAGCACTAGGTTGCAGGATAAAACTTCTTGGAAAGACAGTATATGTCCGAATTCAGATACAAATGCCGAAGAATTTTTAAATCAATTTTACTTCCATTTTATTCGATTCTTAACATTTTTTATTTTCCTCTTTTGCGACGTTATTTTTTTTCTCGTATTGACAAGATTCCTCGCACTACCCAGTTATTTTTTATGACTCGATTTGATTTCGGAACTTGGTTGCTTCTTATGCATTATGTTGCTTGCTGGATTGAAGAGAGAGGTCCTGCCTGCCTTGTCATTTTTGTTCCAAATTCTGATACAGCCATTAGTTTAGCAAAATGCATTTGCCCACGAGCAACAGTCATTGCCTGCAACAACTTGTTTTCTAGACTCATCTTCGCCATCTTCAAAAGAGGGCTGATTCAATTTTGCACCTTAAATCGCATCTACGCCGAGGCCTATTGTCAATGGCCGCATGCACTTTTCATCTTTGACATGACCTACTCTCAAAAAAAACAAGAGTGCATATCTTGTTACATCCCAGCTTTTGATCCTGTTTTAAAAGGACCTTGGCCTTTTTCGGAAAAGTTTTTAAATGCATACTTACAAATCCAAAGACAAAACGACAATCGGAGCCATGTTTATAATGACATGTTCCAATTATTTTACTTAAACAGCACAAAGACAAGAAACAAGAAGACTCATTCAACCGAAGAAAAAAATCTATTGGAAATATTAAAAATTGACAAGCCTTATGTCATAATGAATTTGAACTGTAAAAACTATAGAACCAAAGCAATCAACAGAAGACAAATTTCTTATCCTGAACGATATAACGCTCTGATCGATTTTTTCATCTCTCAAGGATATGCCGTGATCATGCAAGGGCGCAATGAACAACCAACGCTTGCACCCAGAAAAGGCTACATTGAATATTTTAAATCCCCTTACACTTCGCCTGAAAACGATTATCGATTGTTTACTCATTGCTGTTTTGCCGTCCTCCCAAAAACTGGACCCGAGGTCTTTGCATCGATATGTAACGTCCCTCTTCTAGGCTTAGATTACGTAGAACTAGCAACAATCAATCCCAAACCCCGATGCAGATTTTTTCCAAAGCATATCTGGGATATCAAAAAACAAGCATTTATCCATTGGAGAGAATTACTTACTCGTCCTTGTTTTTTTGATGTGGGGAAACTCTCCTTTGAAGAAGAGATCGAATACGTTGATTTAGAGGAAGACGAATTGATTAGTGCAGCAGTGGAATTTATGCAACTTTTACCTCGCTCCGTAACAGAATGGTCAAAATACACTAGCTTGCAAAGGGAATTCAAACAGTCTCTTCATCCTGCCCATATCGATTTGTTCCATGTCACTGAAGTTCCATGCGAGTCTTATCTTTCATCAAAAAAGTATTAACAGAGACAAATGAAAAGAGTAAATATTTCGGTTTTAATTACTAGTTACAACCACGCCCATTTCTTATCGGAATGCTTAGATGCAGTTTTTAATCAATCCGTTTTACCATTAGAAGTAATCGTGATAGATGATGCTTCAACAGACCAAAGCGTCGACCTCATTCATGAATATCAGAAGAGCCACCCCGAGCTCATCCTCCTGAAAAATGAAACGAATCAAGGGCCAGCCATAGCAATGAATCGAGCCATCCATCATGCAAAAGGCAAGTATATTGCTTTAGCGGCTTCTGATGATCAGGTTCTTCCTAGATTTTTCGAATTAGGAGCTTCATATTTAGATGCCAACCCAGAGGTAGGAATTTGTTGTTCTAATTCATCAATGTTCAAAAATATAAAACCTTATTTTTTTTGGGAATTTAAAGTAAGCCATGAAAATCATCCAACTTTCATCTCTCCTATTGATATGAAAAATAGGATTTTATTTACATCTCTTTGGATTCCGACAAATGCTTCCCTATACCGCAGAGATTTGGTATTAAAATATGGATGTTTAGATGATTCCTTAAAACATTTATGTGATTGGTTTTTAAATTACAAAATTGCTTTAAACCATGGCATTTTATACGTTCCGCATAGCTTTGGGGCTTGCCGTCTCTTGCCGCAATCTTATGGAGCTAAATGGTCTCGTTCTTATTGGAGAAAAATTGAGATCTATCAAAAACTTTTCAAAGTTCTTTCTCAAGAACCGGCTTCATTTCAGGAAAATTTTTGTCAAGCAGGGTTATTAGGTCTGATTTCTGCCGATGTTCTTCTTTATCTTTTTTCTCATTTTTCTTTATGGAAATATCTCCCAAGAGCTTTTTATAGAAAAACTTTCAATTTATTTAGAAAAATCCATAGAAGCGTAAAGCACCATCAGATCAAATTTTGACATAACTAAGGAAAAAATGAAAACATTAGCAGCAGTCTTGGTTCGATTGGGACAACCTTTAGAAATCCAAGAACTCGAAATTCCTTCTTTGAAAAAAGGGCAAGTGCTGGTGCAAATAGCTTATGCAGGACTTTGCCATTCCCAACTTAATGAATGGAAAGGATCAAAAGGTCCTGACCCATTCTTACCGCACACCCTGGGTCATGAAGGTTCCGGAACCGTGATTGCAATAGGGGAAGGAGTCGAGAAAGTACAGCCGGGAGATCCTGTAGTTCTATCATGGATCAAAGGTAAAGGAATGGATATTCCAAATACTACCTACATGTCGCATGACAAACCTGTGAATTCCGGCGCCATTAGCACCTTCATGGAAAAAGCAGTGATATCGGAAAATAGGGTTATTCCCATCTCTAAAGACATCTCCTTGAAAGAGGCCGCCCTCCTTGGTTGTGCGATTCCTACGGGAGCAGGGGTTGTTTTGAATGATATGAAAGTCAAGGAAGGCCAATCGATCGCTATTTTCGGTATCGGTGGAATCGGCCTAAGTGCTATTTTAGCAGCAAAATATATAAACGCGAATCCGATAGTCGCCATAGATGTTCAACAAGAGAAACTCGATCGTGCGGTCGATTTGGGTGCGTCTCATACAATTCATGCTGTGAAAGAGAATGTGAAAAGAAGAATCGATGAAATTTTTGGCGGAAAAGGATCCGATTTCGCTTTAGAATCCGCTGGCCAGCGCGAAGTGATGGAACAAGCTTTTGATTCGATTCGTCCTTTTGGAGGGTGCTGCGTATTGGCAGGCAATCTTCCTAAAGGAGAAAAAATCCAAATTGATCCTTTTGATCTGATTAGAGGCAAAAAAATCCTTGGCACTTGGGGCGGCGGCGCTCAAATCGATCAAGATGTCCAGAAATATGCACATATATTTATAAAACAGGAAAATCGCTTGAAGCAAATGATCAGCCACGAAGTTCCCCTAAATCAAATCCACCACCTAATGGAGTTATTGGATAAGGGCATGATCGCAAGAGGCTTGATTAAATTTTGTTAACCTAGAGAACACTTCAAAGGAAAACTCAGATGAGTCAGAGACTGTTAAACGCCGATCTTAGAAAGGAAATTGCAGCTATGATCTTTCGTTCGAATGAAGGTCATATTCCAAGTTCGTTTTCTATCGTTGACCTCATTCATTTTCTTTATGCGAATGTTTTACGTTTCGACCCGCTCAGGCCTAAGTGGGATGAGCGAGATTATTTTATTTTAAGCAAAGGCCATGGGGCTGCTGCCCTTTATGTGGTCTTGCGCAAATTCGGATTCCTTACTGAAAAAGATATCCTTTCCTACAGCTTGAAAGACGGCATCTTAGGCGGACATCCGGATTGTACAAAAGTTCCTGGCGCAGAGGCGTCAACAGGATCATTGGGTCATGGATTTCCCACTGCTGCGGGCATAGCTATGGGTTTAAAAATTCAAAAATTGCCTAACCGCGTTTACGCACTTTTGGGCGATGGAGAATGCAATGAAGGGACGATCTGGGAAACAGCTCTCGTTGCAAGTAAACAAGCTTTGAACAACCTCACTGTCGTCGTTGACTTAAATGGATCTGCAGCTCAAATCCTTCCTGTAGATCCTTTAGCGGAAAAGTGGAAGGCTTTTGGATGGGATGCTCAAGAAATTGATGGACATAATGAAGAAGAGATGAAAACAGCCTTTCAATCTCCATCATATGATAAACCAAAAGTCATCATCGCTAGAACGATCAAGGGAAAAGGAGTCAGTTTTGTTGAAGGGCATGGCAAATGGCATCATAAAATCCCTACTTCGGAAGAATTAGACCTTATTTACAAGGAACTTACATGAAGAAACTGCGTCAAGAATTTGCTGATACGATGGTTGAAGTTGGACTCAAAGATCCTCGTCTTGTCGTAATGGTAGGAGATATAAGTCACGGAATTTTACAACCTTTTGCAAAAGCTTGCCCTGGGCGATATTTCAATATTGGAATTTGCGAGCCAACGATTGTCAATATGGCGGCAGGCATCGCAAAAACAGGACTCATCCCAGTTGTTCATACGATTGCTCCCTTTATCATCGAGAGAGCCTACGAGCAGATCAAACTCGACTTTGGCTATCAGAAATTAGGTGTGAATTTGATCAGTGTTGGATCTGCTTTCGATTATTCGCAACTTGGATGCAGCCATCATTGCTACGCAGATATTTCATTAATCAGTCATTTCAAAAATTCTCATATTTTCTTCCCTTCCAGTCCAATCGAATTCAATATTCTTTTCAAAAAGGTCTATAATAATGGAGCCATTAATTACTTTAGGCTTCCTGAAGTCCCCCATGGAATCGATATTCCTGTTGAACTGATTGAACCGAATCGAGCTATTAAGATTACTCAGGGAAACAATCTCACTATCGTGGTCATCGGCTCCCAATTGAAAAAAGCAATAGCTGCTTCTCACTTGTTGAAAAACCTAAATATATCTGCAGAGGTTATTTACTTACCGGTGATCAAACCCTTTGATACAGAAACTGTATTGAATAGTATTATCAAAACGAAGAGAGTTTTAGTGATTGAAGAGGCTTCCGAACATGATGGGGTCTTTAATCAGGTGCTTCGTTCTACTCGTCATGTGTCTGAGGTTCAATATTCTCATATTGCAATTAAAGACTTCATTCATAAGTACGGGACATACGAAGAGCTATGTGAGGACTTAGGATTTTCTGTAAAAGGTATATTACATGCCGTTCAAAAAGATTTAAAATTTGACTCTGTGAGCTGTAACTCCTAAGAAACTGGCTCTAAATGGATTTATACATTGATTCGCGGATGATATCTTGCAGTGGAATCGGGACTGTTTTGAAAAATCTGATTCCTCCGTTATGTTCTGTCCCATTTTCGACCACCTTGATAGTACATCCAGAAGAGCTAAATAGAGAAAATTGGCTCGCCAAATATTCATGGAAAATATGCAAGGCGCCGATCTATTCCTTAAAAGAGCAGCTCTCTCTCCCAAAGGCGATTTCACCATGCGATCTCTTTTGGTCTCCCCATTATAACATACCCTTATTGCCAGTCGGTGCCAAAAAAAGGATCGTTACCATTCACGACGCTTGTCATATAGCTTTTAAAAACTCATTGGACTGGAAGAAAAGACTCTATGCTCAAACGATGCTCCGTCAAGCCATCGTCCGATCGGATGGAATCATTACAGATTCAAAATTTTCTCAAGAAGAACTTCATCGATTATTTTCTATACCTAAAAATAAAATCCGAGTGATTTATCCTGGGGTCGATTTCGAGCGATTCTCTCGAAAATATTCCCAAGAAAAAACAGCCCTTCTCAGAATAAAATATTCACTGCCTTCTTCCTTTTTTCTCTTCGTTGGAAATATAAAACCACATAAAAATACAGGATTGATCCTCGACGCTTACGAACATAATCTCATAGATATTCCATTGATTATTATTGGGAAATACCATGGGTTGAGGCAGTCTGATTCAACCTTTTCGCGAATTGAACAAAATCACAAATTAAAAAACAAAGTCTTATTCCTAGGCGAAGTGTTAGATGATGAACTGCCCCTTTTCTACCAAATGGCCGTAGCTCTTATATTTCCATCTCTTTACGAAGGATTTGGGCTCCCTCCTCTTGAAGCCATGGCTGCGGGGTGTCCCGCAATCGTTTCTTCCAATGCAAGCATTCCAGAAGTTTGCGGGGATGCAGCAATTTTTCTTAAAGAAAATGACCCCGATGAACTCGGGGCTGCGATGCTTCGCGTTGCAGAAAATAGCCCACCAGTTACCTCCTTACGCGAAAAAGGAAAAGAGCGGGCTCTGAAATTTTCTTGGGCAAGGACAGCTATGGAATATAGAAAAGCATTCGAAGAAATCCATAGGTTATAATGAACTCTAATACAGACATAGTCATCGCTGGTGCTGGGATCGTCGGATTGACTACAGCCTATCAAATCAAAAAAATGCGTCCTTCTTTGAAAGTAAAAGTTTTGGAAAAAGAAGCAGGACCCGCTTTGCACCAGACTGGACGAAATAGCGGAGTTGTGCATACCGGGGTTTACTATAAACCGGGATCCCTCAAAGCGAAGAACTGCATCGAGGGGAGAAAAGAGCTGCTTCATTTTTGCAATGAGCACACTATTGCCTATCAAAAAAAGCAAAAACTGATTGTCGCAACCGATCCTAAAGAATTTCCACGGCTCCGGGAAATATACAACCGAGGCAAAGAAAATGGAGTCCCAAACATCCGGCTCATCTCTCAAGCAGAAGTCAAGGAACTCGAGCCCAACATCACAGCTATCGAAGCGCTGCTCGTTCCGGAATGCCATATTATCGATTATAAAAAAGTCGCTTCCTCCCTTTGCAATTGGATCCTTAGGAATGACGGAGAGATCCTATTCAACGAGCCGGTTTTCGAGATAAGGCAAGAAAGAGGTGGCTGTAAAATAATAGGGAAAAAGAGCGATTATCAAAGCCGTTTCTTCATCAATTGCACAGGGCTTTTCTCAGATCGAATTGCTAAAGCGTCTTCTCATCCTGCTCTTCATCAAATCATTCCATTCCGAGGAGAATATTATGAAATCGCTTCAGAGAAGCAACACTTAGTGCAAAGCTTAATCTATCCTGTCCCCAACCCGAATTTTCCTTTTTTAGGTGTGCACCTGACTCCAATGATATGCGGCAAACTGGAAGCCGGACCCAACGCGATTCTAGCCCTTGCGCGGGAAGGGTACAGAAAAAAGGACTTTAATTGGAAAGACATCAAAGAATTTCTTGGATATCCGGGGTTTTGGAAAATGGCGGCACGATATTGGAAGGCCGGTGCTTATGAAATTGCCCGATCTTTCAGCAAAGAACTTTTTTTGCGAGATTTGCGCCGATTTGCCCCATCTATCGACGAGAAAGATTTAATTCCAGGCGGAATAGGAATACGCGCTCAAGTTGTAACCAGAGAGGGGAAATTGTTAGATGATTTTTCTTTTTGCGAAGAAGGAAACTCTCTCCATGTGCTCAACGCACCTTCTCCTGCTGCGACAGCAAGCTTTGCGATCGGACAAACCCTGGCTAAAATGGCAATCAAAGGACTCGCATGAAAAAGGCAATCATTACAGGAATGACAGGTCAAGACGGTTCATATCTTACAGAACTCCTCCTAGAAAAAGGATACGAGGTGCATGGAGTGATCCGCAGGTCGTCTTCTTCGAATTTATCCAGGATTCAATTCCTATGCGATGATCCATCCTTTAAAAAGCGTCTATTTCTCCATCAAGGTGATCTAGGAGATTGGACGAGCCTTAAGGCAATTGTAGAAAAAGTATCTCCCGACGAAATTTACAATCTTGCAGCGATGAGCCATGTGCAGGTTTCTTTCGATATGCCTGAGTACACGGCCGATGTCGATGCTTTGGGAGTCCTTCGGCTTCTCGAAGCAATCCGTTCTCACAACAATAAAATCCGCTTTTACCAAGCATCGACTTCGGAACTTTTCGGGAAGGTGCAACAGACCCCGCAAACCGAAAAAACACCCTTTTATCCTCGCTCTCCCTATGGAGTGGCAAAACTCTACGCCTATTGGATTGTTGTGAATTATCGCGAAGCGTATGGCTTGCACGCAAGCAATGGGATCTTATTCAATCATGAAAGTCCCCGAAGAGGAGAAACGTTCGTCTCGCGCAAAATTACCCAAGGAATCGCGAGGATCGTCCATGGGATGCAAGATAAGCTCACGGTCGGGAATTTGGAGAGCCAGCGGGATTGGGGATTTGCGAAGGACTTTGTCGAAGGAATGTGGCGGATGCTACAGAAAGATCAGCCTAGCGACTACATTTTAGCAACAGGCAAGACGACAACCGTCCGGAAATTCATCGAACTTGCTTTTGCAGAAGTGGGTATCCAATTGGAATGGCAAGGTACTGGACTCATGGAAAAAGGGATTGCCCCTTCGACCGGCAAAATTCTTGTCGAAGTCTCTCCTCAGTTTTTCCGTCCTGCTGAAGTTGATTTGCTCATCGGCGATGCGACAAAAGCCAACAAGGAACTCGGATGGACTGCTAACACTTCTTTGAAACAGCTCGTTCAAATGATGGTTCAGGCAGATCTTGAAGAGGTGGGTACCTCTAAAGCTTCGTGCGCCACTTTATGAAAACAGCCTTAGTTTACGATTGGTTCGCTGAAATCAGCGGAGGAGGGGAAAAAACTTTTGAAGCGGTCTATAACCTATTTCCTTCGCCAATCTATACGCTGCTGCAAGATGCGAATAGTCTCAAAGGAAGACTCTATGAACGCGAGGAGATCCATGCTTCCTTTATCCAACAATTTCCGCGTGCATTAAAATATTACCGATATTACCTCCCTTTTTACCCATTTGCAATTGAAAAATTCGATTTATCGAATTACGACTTAATTATCTCATGTTCCCACTGCGCGGCGAAAGGAGTCTTGACTCATTCCGATCAGATCCACCTCTCTTACTGTTATACTCCAATGAGATATGCATGGGATTTGACCCATCAATATCTTTCGAGTCAACCAGGATGGAAAAGGAAAATAGCCCACTTTTTCCTCCATTACCTCCGCCTTTGGGATGCGCAATCGGCTGCCCGAGTGGATGGTTTTGCAGCCATTTCTCACTATATCGCGAAAAGGATCAAGAAAATTTATGGAAAAGAATCGACCGTGATTTATCCACCGGTAGACACGGTATTCTTTGAAGTGAAACAGAAAAAAGAAAACTTCTATTTGGCAGCGTCTCGGATGGTCCCTTATAAGAAAATGGATTTGATCGTTGAAGCATTTTCTGAAATGCCCGATAAAAGATTGGTTGTCATCGGCGATGGGCCCGATTTGCCAAAAGTGAAATCGAAAGCCTCGAAAAACATCGAAATCCTTGGGTCTCAATCAAATGATTCTCTCAAGGAACACTTACAAAACGCGAAAGCTCTCATTTTTGCCCCCATTGAAGATTTTGGAATTCTCCCCGTCGAGGCGCAAGCATGTGGGACTCCTGTAATCGCTTATGGAAAAGGAGCGTCTCTGGAAACCGTCAAAAATGGAGAGACGGGATTTTTTTTTCAGGAACAATCTCCTTTCGCTATCAAGGAAGCGGTTCAACGATTCGAGCAGTTGGAATTCGATCCGGTAAAAATACGGATGCACGCAGAAACGTTTAACCCCGACCGTTTTTCCAAAGAATTCAAGGCATGGGTTCAATCGGAATGCGCGAAGCGAAACCTATCCGAATAGCTTTATTCAACGTCTGATTTCATCATCTCGAGGTTTTGATAGTACCGCATTAGGTCGCGTGCGCGGGCTGCATCTTCGAAGCGCAGCTCTTTAGCCGCTTTCCTCATCTCCTCTTCGCAATCTTTGATTTTGGACTCAAGGTTGGAAACATCCAGCTTTTCTTTTTTCTGAACAGCCGGAAGCGGAGGGGGCTCTTCGACAAATCCAAAGGTTTCTTCGAGCGATGTTGCTTGATCTCTCTTGACGGATCGAGGAGTAATTCCATGAGCTTCGTTATAAGCTTGTTGAAGCTGACGTCTTTCTGCCGTGATGGCGATCGTATTTTTGATGGCGTCAGTTTGCTTGTCCGCATAGAGGATTACCCTGCCGCGGAGGTTGCGAGCGGCCCGTCCGCAGGTTTGGATGAGAGCGGTTTGGGACCGCAGAAAACCTTCTTTATCCGCATCGAGGATCACAACAAGAGACACTTCAGGAAGGTCGAGTCCTTCCCGTAGAAGATTGATCCCGACCAGAACATCGAATTCGCCTAATCGGAGCGATTTGAGGATTTGCACCCTTTCAAGAGTGTCGATATCGGAATGGAGATATTTGGCCTTCACCCCAATCTCATTGAGATATTTGGACAAATCCTCAGACAGTTTTTTGGTCAGGGTCGTGACGAGGATACGGCCTCCCTGCTCGGATTCCTTTCGGATTTCCTCCAGGCAATCGTCGACTTGGCCGGCGGCTGGGCGGATCTCAATTGAAGGATCGAGGAGGCCTGTGGGACGAACGATCTGTTGGACGACATCTCCTTCGGCCTGCTCGATCTCCCACTCTCCTGGAGTGGCGGATACATAGACCACTTGCCTAAATTTCGCATAGGTCTCTTCGAACTTAAGAGGGCGGTTATCAAAAGCGGAAGGAAGGCGGAAGCCGAACTCGACAAGAGCCTGTTTACGCGAACGGTCGCCATTGTACATGGCATGCAGTTGCGGCAAAGTTTGATGGGACTCGTCGATGATGAATAGAAAATCATCAGGAAAATAATCGATGAGGCAAGGAGATGGCTGCCCAGGGAGGCGATTGGAGAAGTGGCGGGAGTAGTTTTCGATCCCCTTGCAAAAGCCGATCTCGCGGATCATTTCGAGGTCGTACCGAGTCCTTTCTTTAATCCTCTGAGCTTCGATAAGGCGGTTTTCCGATTCGAATAAAGCGATCCGTTCCTCCAATTCAGCCCGGATCCTTTGCATAGCGTCATAGCGTACACTTTCAGGGGTGACATAGTGGGAGGCCGGGAAGATCGTGATTGAATCCAGACGTTTTCGCACTTTGCCAGTGAGAGGATCGATTTCCGAGATCCGGTTGATATCATCGCCAAAAAATTCGATTCGATAGGCGAGATCGTCTTCATAGGCGGGGACGATTTCCAAAACATCCCCTCGGGCCCTAAAGGTTGCGCGCGCAAGATCATAATCGCCTCGCGTGTAATGAAGCTGCACAAGATGGAGAAGGACATCGTCGCGCCGCACTTGCTGCTTCAAAGAAAGTTTGAGGAGCATCTGCCTATAGAATTCTGGCGTTCCCAACCCGTAGATGCAGGAGACGGAGGAAACGATGACTACATCAGGTCTTTCGATTAAAGAGCGGGTGGCGCTTAAGCGCATCTTTTCGATCCGGTCATTGATCGCAAGATCCTTCTCGATGTAGGTATCGGTTCGGGCAATATAGGCTTCCGGCTGGTAATAATCGTAATAGGAAACGAAATATTCAACGGCATTTTCCGGGAAAAAATTTTTGAACTCTTGATAGAGCTGTGCGGCCAAGGTCTTATTATGGGCCAGGATCAAGGCGGGCTTGCCCGCCTTCTCTATGACATTGGCCATCGTATAGGTTTTGCCCGATCCGGTGATTCCCAAAAGAACTTGGGCTTTTTTGCCGGCGCGCACCCCTTTGCTTAGCCTTTCGATAGCTTGAGGCTGGTCGCCCGCAGGTTGGAAATCAGCTTTGAGTTTGAACATAGGTTAGGATGGGATCAAGTGCTTTAACCTTCCCGTTTGCTCTAAGATACCCAAGCAGATTGCAAAAAGCGACACGAGAATGACGAAGATTAGGAACGCGCGCCGTAAAGGAAAGCGATAAGAGGGGATTTTCCAGGCCATGAGGGCCGGCAGGATGCAAAGTACGATCGCGACGCATACTCCGGCATACTGCAGGGCCAAGATGAAGCCGTTGGGATAGGCGTAGACGAATAGAAGGGGTGGAATAAAGGTGAGCAGGCAGGCCAATTCCCGCCCCCACTTATATCGTTTTATTTTCAGTCCGTCGGCCAAGAAATCGGAAAGGCTCAGAGAAACGCCCAAAAAAGAGGTGAGGATAGCGAAAAATGAAAAAAACCTGGCTAAGATCCCGATCCAAGGAGTGGTAATGATGAAACTCAGAGCGAACGTTCCGGTTTCGCCTTGATGCCAAGCGGAGACCAACCCACCGAAGGGTACAATGCTTAGAATGAAAAAGTCCCAAATCGAATAGAAAAGAAATGCGGACAGGCTGCCAAAAAAGATCGAAAGGCGGAGTTTTTTTACATCGTGATGGAGATAGGTGGTCAAGGTGGGAATAATGATGTGGAATCCGTAAGAAGTAAAAAGCACGGGCACCGCGATCCACATAGCTTGAAGATCGTAATGAAAAAGAAGAGAAGATTGGACGTGCGGCGGCAACAAACTGATGAGCAGGACGTAAGTAAGACTCATGGCGATCACCAGGAGCCGGTTAACTCGGTCGACGGAACGAGTGCCGAGATAAACAAAAATGCCGAAAAGGAACAAAAGGGGAAGCGGTCCGGTCCAAGAAGGAAAGTTCCACCCGGTTGCAAAGTGGATCGCGTTGTGAAAGAGAGGGGCGCTCCCGGCGATGTAGGCCGCCGTTAAGGAATAGAGGAGAAGGAGATACGTAATCCAGCAGACGGCTTTGCCCAAGGGTCCAAGCCATCGACCGACCATGCTGATGAGATTCACATCGCCCCGGCAAGCAAGGTTGACGTCGAGCAGAACCCAGGCGGTGAAGAAGAAAAAGAGCCAGCATAAAAAAAGCAATGCAAAAGAAGGGAAAAAACCGCCGAATGCTGAGACCACAGGGATCGCAAGCATCCCGGCTCCGATGGCAGTACCTGTAACAAGTAGAATGCCTCCAATGAGGCGGTTTTCTTTCATCATGGCTTTTCCATTTTACGAAAAAATGCGGGCGAATTCGCAAAGGATGACCGCAAGAGAAAAACAAAAGCCCAGAGCAAGCGATGTTTTGCCTCCCCGAACGTGGTAGTTCGAGGTCAAATGTTTATAATAACGCCCAATCCAAACCATCAGCGTAGGGAGGATCCCGAAAAGAATCATAGCGCAAATGCCGCCGGCGAAGCTGAGCGCTTTGAAGAAAATTTGAGGGTAAGAAAGGGCTAATGCAAGCGGAGGAAGCAAAGCGAGCAGAATCAGCCATCGCGTATTTTTGCGGGAAAGGACGAGTTTGAAACCGTCGGCAAGGAAATGAGTCAGGGTCAGACCTTGAGCCAAAAACGAGGTCGCGATGGCAAAAAAAGCAAACCCTTGGGCGAAATAGCTGATCGCCGACGATCCCAAAATTGCGTTCAGGGCGATGGTAGCCTCTTCCCCTTTCCCGTAGCTTTCTACGATTCCAGCCTGAGGGACGACGCCCAGGACGAGTAGCGACCAGATCACATAGATGGCCAAAGAGAGTAAACTCCCTCCGATAATGGTGGTACGGACGCGTTGCAGATCGCCTTTCATATAGCCGGCCAAACTGGGGATCAGATTTTGGAATCCGAACGAAACGACAAGGACGGGAAGAGAGGCAAAGAGGTATTTTGGAGACCATGCCAAGAGTAATTTGGGATGAATCTGGGAAATTCCAAGGGCGATCATGCCTAAGTAAGCAAGGATCAATCCTGCCATGAGAATTCGGTTCAGGAGATCGACCGGCCGGGTTCCAAGATAAATGATCCACCCGAAAATCAGGGTGAAAAAAAGAGAGGCGGCCCAGTCAGGAAGATGCATGTGAAACAGGCTTTCCAAGATGGCGGAGAAAATCGACCCGCTGGCAGCGACATACGCGACAAGAAGCGAATAGAAAAGAAACAGATAGGAAATCCAGGCCGCGAGGCGGCCCGCCTTTCCTAGCGATTCTTCGAGCATCGAGAGGAGATTGACTTGTCCGGAAAACCAGCCGGTCGCTTCAACCAGCAATAGGCCGGTAAAGGTCATGAAAGCCCAAGCGAGGAGAATCATCGAAAGAGAAGGAAAAAAACCGGCCAGCCCCGTGAGAATAGGAAGGGCCAGCATCCCGGCGCCGATACAGCTTCCTGCTACAAGAAGCATGCCGCCGGTCAGGCTGCCGA
>Ga0105242_10000511_pt1 | contig 30533 bp, 29 predicted proteins | sample KBSM24metaG_FD_81521 | JGI IMG/M metagenome (GOLD analysis project Ga0105242, IMG submission 81521) | Miscanthus rhizosphere microbial communities from Kellogg Biological Station, Michigan, USA - KBS M2-4 metaG | ecosystem: Host-associated > Plants > Roots > Rhizosphere > Soil | place...
GGCCGCTACCGTTTCGGGACCTTCCATCCGTATCACCCGATCGATTTCGTCGGCGCACGCGAGCGAGCACTCCGGCTGACTACAACAGAAGGAACACCGGTAGGGATCCGGCGGCGGCACATGCAGGAAGCCCGGCACCAGCGGTTCGAATGCCGCGCGGCGCGCGCTTTGTCCGGAGGCGGAGAGCGCTCCCATGGTGAAACCGTGATATCCACGATGGCGTGCCACGATCTTATAGCGGTTCTCGCCGGGGTGCATTTGCCGCGCGCATTGCCGCGCCATCTTGAGCGCGGTCTCCACCGCTTCCGAGCCGCTATTGGTGAAGAAGACGCGATCCAGTCCGGGCGGCAGCAATTCGGCCAGGCGTCCCGCCAACTGCGCCGCGGGTCCGTGCGATTGCGTCAGCGGATAGTACGCGAGTTGCGACATTTGCGCGGCGACTGCATCCACAATTTCCCGGCGGCCATACCCGACATTCACGCAGAACAGCCCCGCCATGCCATCGAGATATCGCCGGCCTTCGGAATCGATAACATAACACCCGTCCGCGCTTGCCATCTCCAGCGGCGGCCGTAATTCTAAGCCACGATGTTGCAGATTCCCGTGCCAGAGATGCTTTAAATCCAGATCACGATTTTGGGAGGTGACGGTTGGGGGCATGATGACGATGGTTTCTTTGTCGGCTACCGGTCTTAACTCAACCCGGCAAAACACTCCTGATCCGCTCGGTCCATAGACGGCTCCTGTTCGGATCTGGTGACGGCCGCATCCAGGGCTTGATCGAGGTCGCCGATGATGTCGGCGACGTGTTCGATGCCGACACTAAGCCGTATTGTCTCGGGGTTCACGCCGGCCTTGCGTTGCTCCTCGGCCGACATCTGCCGATGCGTGGTCGAGGCGGGATGGCAGGCCAGTGATTTGGCGTCACCGATATTCACGAGCCTCTTGATCAACTTGAGCGCGTCATAGAACTTCGTGCCGGCCTGAAAACCGCCCTTGACCCCGAAGGTCATCAAGGAGCAGCTACGTCCGCCGAGGTATTTTTGCGCGAGCTGGTAAAAGGGACTATGGGAAAATCCTGCGTAATTGAGCCACTCAACCCTGGGATCCTTGCGCAGGAATTCGGCTACCGCCCTGGCGTTCTCCACATGACGCTCGATCCGCAACGCGAGCGTTTCGATGCCTTGCAGCAACAGGAATGCGCTTAGGGGCGATAACACGGAACCGGTGGCTCGCAAATAGACACTGCGGCAGCGCCCGATGTATGCAGCCTCCTTGAAATGATCGGTGTAGACCAAGCCGTGATACGAAGGGTCCGGCCGGCTAAACATAGGGAAACGTTGAGCGTGCTCTTTCCACGGGAACCTCCCGCCGTCCACGATGGCGCCCCCGAGCGTCGAGCCGTGCCCTCCCATGAACTTGGTTAGGGAATGCACTACAATATCGGCGCCGTATTCGATGGGCCTCAATAAGATGGGGGTCGCGACAGTATTATCTACGATCAGCGGAACGCCGTACCTGTGTGCCACGCGAGCCAGCGCCTCGACGTCGCAAATATTTCCCGCCGGATTCCCGATACTTTCGCAAAATATTCCCCGCGTGTTCTCATCGACCAACTTTTCGATGTGGTCGGGCCGGTCCGACGCCGCGAATCGGACGCTGATCCCCTGATTTGGTAGAACGTAAGCGAACAGTGTATGGGTAGTGCCGTAAAGCATCGGAACGGAGACAATGTTGCTGTTCGCCCCGGTAAGATTGAGCACGGCATAACAGACCGCTGCTTGCCCGGAGCTCAAACACAAGGCTTCGAGCCCTCCCTCCAGAGCAGCGACGCGCCGCTCCAGCACCGCGACAGTGGGGTTGCTGATACGGCTGTAGCGAAATCCTTCGACTTCCAAATTGAACAGGGCTGCGCCGTGTTCAGCGCTATCGAACTCGTACGCGACGGTTTGATAGATGGGAACGGCCACGGCCTTAGTCGTAGGATCGACGTCATAGCCGCCGTGAATCGCGATCGTCTCGCTTCTCATGGATAGCCCCTTCTCCTGCTATTCGATCCGGCTCATCTCGTCTACCACCCACTCGATGTCCCTCTCGCTGGTCCGGAAATTCGTGATGCACGCCCGCATGACGGGAGCCCCGTCCCCGAGCCGAACTTCCGACATCCACGCGATCTGGCGTTCGTAGAGCGCCGCCAGGAATCTTCTGGTGACTAGACCATCCCGCGTGAAGCACACCAACGGCAGCGGTGTGGTGTTGACAACCCGCCACCCTGCGCGCCGCAGCGATTCCCGGAGCATGTCTCCCATGTCGGCCTGGTGCTCGATCATTTCGATGTACCCTGATTCACCACGCTCTGCCAGGCCCAAGAAGAGCTTCAGACCCGTAAAACGGCGGGACCACTGCACGGACGTGGCGTAGGGATCCAGAGCACCACTCATCTTCCCCGGCATGTAGGAGGTGTCCGTGCGAAAGGCGGCCAGAACGGCGTCGGGATGACGGCAGAAGAACATTCCGGCTCCCATCGGAACTGAAAACCATTTGTGCGCATCGCAGGTTATCGAATCCGCTTCGCTGATTCCGGCGAGATGAACCCGCAGGCGGGGCGAGACGATGGCGGCGCCACCCCACGCGGCGTCGACGTGAAACCACAGATCGCTAGACCGGCAAAAGCGCGCGACCTCCGGCAAGGGATCGATCACGCCGGCCGCAGTGGTGCCAGCCGTACCGATCACCATAAATGGCGCGAACCCGCTTCTACGATCTTCGGCTACCCGCCTGGCGAGGTCATCGGGATCCATCTTAAAATCCTGGCTGGTGGCTACCTTGCGGAGTGCGCTGCGCCCCAAGCCCGTCATGTGAGCAATCTTTTCGAACGAATGATGGGCCTCCTGCGTCAGGTAAATCGCTGGCGATTGAGCCAGCTTGCCCAACCCGCCTTCGGCGTAGGCCGGAAAAGCCCGGGTTAACGCGACTGTGACTGCTGAGAGATTCGCCTCCGCGCCGCCAGCGGTGAAACTCGGAAGGGTATTGGCGGGGAGGCCGAATTTGCCTGCCAACCAGCCGAGCGTGTGCCGTTCGATCTCGTTCGCGGCCGGCGACGTACGCCATGTCGCGAGCTGAGGGTTATACATAGCGACCAGTGTGTCTGCGACGATGGACGCAAAAGTCACACCGGGATTAAAGAGGCCAAAGTAACGCGGGTGCGTCACCTGAACCTGCCACGTTCGTAGCATCCGTTCGACATCCGCAACGACATCGTCCAACACCACTGGCTTCGTGAAGTCATAGCGGGAAGTGAGATGCCTACGAATCTCTTCCGGCGTCACGCTCGAGACGATGGGTCCATTCGCTATGTCGCACTGGAGTCTTGCGAGACTGCTGCGGACCTCATCAAACGCCATGTTTGAATCAACGTTCTGCATCACCATAGCGCGGCAGGCGTCCAAGACCGCGACCGCGTGCAGATAGACCTGGGGAGAGATCGGAGCGTCCATTCGGACCCGACCCGTGGAGCCAGGGCGTGTAGCCCAGTTTCATGAGGCGCCCGGCGGGCTAGGGCCAGAGAGCGAATCTGAAAATCTGCAGAGCTCGCCGTACCCGCTTGAACGACGCGAGCGTAACCCATATTCCGGGTCTGGGATCATTCCAGCAATAGATTGCGTCTTGGGCGCCCTTCCAGGAACGCATCCAGCGCAGAAGGCCGGCAACTCCGGGGTCCGTTGCGCAATGTGCCGGAAGATCGAGGAGCAAGTAAAGGGCACGGCGTCCGACAGGATAGCTGGTGATGGATTCGACAGGCAGACCAAGTGCGTCCCGGTAAGACATTCGACACAGATTGACGCCACAGCCCGTCGTAAATCCAATGTGCCACCAAGGGCGGGCATTTACCTCCACGATCTTGAACTGTCCATCGCAATCATCGTACTTGAACTCCGCATCGAAAATGCCTCGATAGTCCAGCGCCGACCACAAGCGCTCAAGCGTGTCGACCGCTCCCCGGACCTGATGAACAGGAACGGATTCAGAGAGTGTGCTGTTTCCAAACATCTGTGGGTGCATGCGGAGGCGGCGCCGCGCAATCAGTGCGCAGATCCTGTGGTGCCGGTCTACAAATCCGTCGACCAGATAGTAACTGCGGGCAGGCCCCGGGATGTATTCCTGCAACAGGATGGGAAATCCACTGGTCCCGTTTCGCTGGGTCTTAGCCATGATCTCCAGGGCGTACCTCTTGCTTTCCACCCGGAACGCCTTGACTCCATGGCAAGCGGAAAACTGCAGCGAGTCGAGCGGCTTCAGAAACATGTTCTCGTACTGGGAGTCCGGCAGGACCGCCATTTCCTCGAGCGAGTGCAGCAGAATCGTCCTGGGGCGCGGTACGCCCAGCTGTTGGAGGGTTTCGGCAAAGCGCCATTTGTTGATCATCGTCTCAACGACCAGCGGAGGGGAAATGCTGGCGGGGAATCGCTCTTTCAGGTTCTCGGGCAGTCCGGCAACCGCCTTTGTCCAATCGTCCGTACACGGAATGAGCACCGCCTTCGGAATGGAGAGGGTCGCCAGGTACTCAGGGAGTTCGTCTGGGGAGGGAACCCGGCTCGAAATTTGGGGAGCCGGACGATACCATCGAGACTGGGTGACCAGATCATTCCGCGGACAAAGGGAATAGGCCGGGATTTGTGCACTCCCTAAGCTACGGATCACGCCAAGTGCCGTGATGCCTGAGCCGAGCACTAATACAGGCAAATCGCTCTCTTCCAAGTGGGAACTCATCGGGCCGCAAGCTCTCTTTGTGGCATCGTGGATTTCTGGAGTTTTTAGCAAGTTAGCCATCAGGAACCTCCGAAGCCGGGTCACTGCTGGTGGTCGACCTGTTAGCGCGGTGAAAAGCCCAGCCGGGCGACGCTCCTGAGTCCACACTCTGCGCGCGTAAGCGCTCGGCTGAGAATTTCGGTTGCGGGTTTTTTTAGCGTGTGAGCCTATTGGACCGGCCCGGAGGTCACAGCTCGTAATGGTTCGTATGGTCTTCGGCCTTGCCCGGCCTTAAGCCGTCGATCCTTCTGCGCGCACAGATACAGCAGCCAATTACGATAGATGCAGACGGCTGCCGAATGCCATGTATTCCTCAGTCTGGCTGCCGCAAACGCAGTAGGAAAATCCACGAACAGCTCCTCGCGGCGAGCCGATAAGGCTCGCTCCCGCAGCGCGGTCAAAGCATCGACGGTAGCGTCGTCGAAGTAGTCTCGCGGCATTGCGGGGTACGAGTCTCTCTCCCGCCTGAGGAAACGCCTGACATCTCTGCGATATTCGAGCAGCAGAGTATCGGCTTCATACTCCGGATGACCTTGGAAGAAGACGAACAAACTCTTTCTTTGTTTCAGGAATGAGTCAACGCCCGCATCTTCCGATCGCGTGAGGACGGTATAGCCGCACGTCGTCAAATCATTCTGGGCTATATCGTTCCATCGGGAATGAGGCATCTGCAAGCTAGCCGGAACGGCCGCCATCAAGGAATGGCCAGATACTTTCGCGCACTCGAAGACGCCGAAACGTTTGTCGCGGAGCGGACGCCGGACAATACCATCCATGTGGAGAAGAGCGGCATGCGCTGCCAAACAGGACCAGATAGCCGAATGCGTGTGAGACTCCGCCCACTCCAGCAGCCTGGTCAGACTTGCCCAATAAGGCTCGTCCATGAGGTTCGAGGTGCGCGGCTCTGTCCCGGTCACGATCAGGCCGTCGAGACGACGGTCCCAAAGATCGCTGATGTGGGAATAGAAATAGCTCACATGGTGCTGGGCCAAATCGCTTCGGGGAACGTCCGGCAAGGCATACAGCGAAAGACGCACAACAACGCCGTCCGCGGCTGCACTGAGTTGAGCACGAAACTGCCGTTCTGTGGCCTCCAAGGCGGCGCCCGGCATATTATTGATCAGGCCGATATCGATGCAGTTCGCTTCCGTCTTCCGAAACTCTACCGGAGACTTCCCGAACTGCTCCTTGGTCTCAACCAAAGAGGAAGGCGCCGACGGATCTCGATCCACATAGATAGGCATAAGCGATTCTCCGTTGGACCAGCCAACACACTAACGACTCCGCACACTGGTCATAGACGCACCTGGCAGACTTGAATCCGATCGTAGAGTTCCTTATCGAGGCGAAGGAACCTTTGGTGTTCCGGATGATTGAAGTAGATGACGTCGCTGGTCGCGACGGGATCGTACCCTTGGCGCAGGACGGCGTTCCTCGTGTATTTAAAAGTTGCGGTCACTTCCATCTCGTTCCGGATGCGCAGGAATAACGGAATCGCGTAATGGGGCAGGCAGTTGACCAGGTGCGTCCGGAATGCCGCGAGATCCAGATCTTCGTTGGAGACGAGCAGGGCCATGCCGGCCCGCCCTTCTGTACCCGGAACAGCCACTCCGTAGACGCAGGCTTGTCGAATGCCGGGAAACGCGCAGATAACCTCCGCCACTTCGACCGTCGCGACATTTTCGCCCTTCCAGCGAAAGGTGTCACCGATGCGATCAACAAAATAGAAATAGCCCTGCCGGTCCTTCTGCATCAGGTCACCGGTGCGGTACCATGCGTCTCCCGGCGCGAACACGTTGCGAAGAATCTTCTTTTCGGAGGCCTCCGGGCTGGTATAACCCTCGAATCGACCGCCGACGTTGGACGAATCCGCGAGAAGCTGGCCTATCGCTTCTCCGGTTTCATTGGGAGCACATGGAACGCAGAACCCTTGCTCATTGCGAACCGGCTCGTTTGTTTCGATATCAACTTGCACCAGCCTCGTCGGAAATCGATGTGCGAGATAGGATGGGTTGTGCCCGATGGCGCCGGGCTTCCCCGCAACGTTGAACAGCGAAACGTTGCCTTCGGTTGCAGCGTAAAACTCCAAAATCCTGGGAATGCGGAAGCGGGATTTAAAGTCGTTCCAAATATCGGGCCTAAGCCCGTTGCCGCAGCAGATCCTGAGGCGGTGCTTTGTTTCAAGCGGATTTCGCTCCGTGTGCAGCAGATAACGACACAATTCACCGATGTATTGGAAGATTGTGCAGTTCCAGCGGACGATGTCGTTCCAGAACTGCCTTGCCGAGAAGTTATCGCAAATCACCACCGAGCCGCCGGCGATCAAAATCGCGCCCGTGGCCACCACACCGCCGGCGCTGTGATACATCGGGAGGCAATTGTACAGCCGGTCGCTGGAGCGGGTCTCCAGAATGCCCGCAAACCAGTGGCTCCATTGCATCAGCCGGGCGTGACTGATGTTAGCCGCCTTAGGAGCGCCGGTGGTGCCCGAAGTGTAGATGTAGAGAGCGCGATCCTCAACGGTCACTGGCGGGCGTTCGGAGCCGCGCAGTCTTTCGCCGGAGTATTGTTCGATGCTCCGATCAATGCGAGGGAATTCGTCGCTCCCGTTGCCGTGGAGCCAAATCTTGGCCGCATCTGAAGCGTCCGGTAGTGCTGCGCTGAACCGATGAATGAGCTCCGCGGCTACAATTACGTGCTTGGGCGCGACCATCTTCACGCACTGCGCCAGCGAAGAACCGGCAAGATTCGTATTGACCAGCGCAACCACGGCGCCGATACTAGTGATGCCGAGCCATATCGCCATATACTCAGGCCGGTTTGGCATGATCAGGCAGACGGCGTCGTCCTTGGCCAGGCCTTGGTCCAAGGCCCAACGGGCATATCGGTTGGACCGCTCCGCAAGCGCACGGTACGTCAGGCACTCGAGATCTGATAAGAGAGCCGGAGCCTCGGCGAACTTCTCCGCGACCTCTTCAATCACTCTCGGAAGAATGCGGTCCGGATCGTTGGCGATCGGCGCTGTCAATTCGAGCGCGCGCAGCCAGGCCTTCGCAGCCGAACGATCCGGACCTGCCGCTGCCGCGGTTTCATCGCGTTCCTTCAAACGCATCGGTGGCGCGCTTTCGGATGACTTGCTAGGCAGTCGCACCGGCATCCACGGTGAGTACCGTGCCGGTAATATTTTTGGAATTGGGCCCGAGCAGAAACTCGATGGCGCCAGCCACATCTTCGACCTCGGTGAGACGACCCAGGGCGCTGCGCCGCGCGACTTTTTCCCGGTGCTGGCTCTCCAGGCCCTTGGTCATATCCGTGTCCATGAACCCTGGCGCGATCGCGTTCACATTGATTCCCAGGGTGCCCACTTCGCGCGCCAGTGACCGGGTAAAGCCGATCATCGACGCCTTGGTGGCACCGTAAACCGACAGGCCGCTATAGCCCGTGGAACCGATGATCGACGCGATGTTCACCACCCGCCCGCCTCCGTCCGCCATCATGTGGCGGACCACGTACTTGGTGAGCATGATCGGCGACACAGTGTTCAGGCGGATCAGGCCCTCGATCTTCGCATTGGGCATTAGCGCAAGAGCACCATCGGAGCCCATGGCGGCATTGTTGACCAGACCGTAGATGGGCCCCGCGGTATCGTGTAAAGTCTTGACCAAACCCGGTATGTTCTGAAGGTTGCAAAGGTCGAACGGCATGAAATGGAATGATCCTGGTCGCGTTTGTTCGGCGCGCGCCATGGTGTCCGCTAGGTGATCGCTCATTTGCCTCGCTATGACGATCGCGCGATAGCCCTCGGCAGAGAGTCTTCGGGCGACGCACAAGCCTAGCCCCCGGCTTCCACCTGTCACGATCACGTTAAGCACGATGGCGGGCCAGTTTGCCTGCGGCAGCAAGTTCCAGAGCTGCTACGCAACGGACGGTGGCAGGGACCTTGTGTGGGGCCAGGCTCTCTCGACAGATTTGCAGGATCTCGCGCTTGAAGGCTGCAATCTGAGTGTTCGCGCCGCTTTGATCGGGCTCTCCTTTCAGAACGACGTCTGCGGAGACTAGCGAACCCGTAATGGAATTTCTTCTGGCATGAACGATTGATATTTGCACGGCCGGGTGGCGATTGATCACGGCCTCCACTTCTTCGGGATACACCTTGAGTCCGCCGACATTGATGACTCCATTCCTTCGACCAAGGAAGTAGTAGCGGTCTCCGCGCGGCTCCACGATGTCGCCGGTGTCTACAAACCCGTCCCGGTCCGCGAGCGCTACGTCTTCACCGTCGACATAGCGCAGCGCGGTCCGGGGGGAACGGATCCGAAGCGAATCGTCTTGGATCTTTATTGCCACCTCACCCCGCGCTCCGACCATGCTCGCCGGAAAGCCCTCCAGGCCGTCATTCACTTCAAATCCAACGCCGGCTTCAGTGGAAGCAAAGGCATGGCCGATGGCGGCCTGCGGATAGAATGAACGAAGAGTATTGAGGATCGCCTGGTCCGCGATCTCTCCGGACAAACGAATATAGCGTGGGGATATCGCGCGAGCTTGCGGGCTCATAAGCGCACGGCGCCAATGCGACGGGGTGCCTGAAATGTGCGTTACCCCAAGCGCGCCGAGCCGTAAGAGATAATCTCCCAGCGGTTCGGCCGTGCCGGAAAGCACGAGAGACCCGCGTCCCAAAAGCGCGCGAAGGAGGATCTGGAGGCCGCCAAACCGGCGGATGTCATAAAACGTACCCCAGACCACGTCGGTTTCCTGGTTCAGGCTGCTCTGGATTGCCGCCGTCAGGCTCCGCAAGTCGTGAATCAGCATTTTCGGCGCACCGGTAGTGCCAGATGTCAGAAGCACCCACTCGGTCAGGTGAGGCTCGGCCCGCGCCCCTTTCACCGGTGTGATATCGATACTGCAGGTGACCCACAAGGGCCCGCCCGGACCGCGGTCGGACACAACCATATTCACAGCGCCCCTGGCCATGACTGAGGGAAGATGTTCTGCAGGCAGGTCCGGCGGACAAATAATGAGACGACCGGCCACCCCATCCAGCTCGATAAGGGCCGCTGCCGCCGCAAGCTGATCTTGTGTGGTGACCAGGACCGACCGGCCCGATAATTCCGGAAGTCGATCGCCAAGACTCGTGCCGCGAAGAAGGTCGCCCAGGGCGATACTGGCTGCACCACTTCGCAGAAAACGGTCCGCAGAGTCCGACGCATTGCACAGGTAATCACGAAGGGAGGGCAGACGATCTGGCGGCATCTTCATAGAACTGAATAAACTCACCAAGGGTCACAGGAGGGGAGGCATCGTCGAATTCAGTGAACGGATCCAGACCCAATGTGTCTTCCAGCCGGGTAACCAGGATCGCCATCGCGAGCGAATCGAGCCCCGAATCCAGCAGGGCCAAGTCATCTGTCAGAGGCGGCAAATCCTCCTGAGTGTTGCCTCTAATCTGCAGAATGTGCGAAATGACCGTTGCTTTTACTGACATTCAATTCTCCCGGTGCCGCCAGCTCTTCGTCTCTCATTCCGGCCTGAACTGTGGAATGAACTGCAGTGATTTTCTGCATCAGCGCCTGGAGGAGATCAACTCCTTCAAAGAGATTCTCTGCGGGTTCCCAAGAGTCCCTTGCGAGCGCCATTTCCGCTTCTACAGCTCGAAACAGTTCTTGTGTATGGGCGATATCGCAGATCCCGTGTACGTCCGTATATTCTTTCTCTATCGAGCCCTGCCGTTGGGCGAGTTCCGCCAAATAGGGCATGAACCGTTGAATAAAGCCTTCGAAGAATGCCATCATGACGACCACGGCCACGCGGGGGCGTCGTCCGACGAATAGACGGACGTCCAGTAATTCCTGATAGACCGCAAGCGCATCCGAGTCCGTTGGAACAGCGTCGGCAGCCATCGCAAACCTTCGGAGCATTCCCGGGTGACAATCGCGTACTTCTTCCAGCAGATTGTCCAGAATGATCGAGCGCGCTTCCTCAGACCCGACGGAAAGATAGGCTCCGGTCATCCAGTAAATGAAATTCCCTTCGAGCACGGCAGAGTAGCGAGCGATGATCCCACGCCGCTCGTCGACAGAAAGCTGTTCAGGAGGTGGGAGCGAGGCTAGGATGTCATCGGCAATGCGATCTGTACGCTCTTGAAGTGAAACTACGCTCGATCGATCCAAGGGCAAAAGACCGGGAGATACTGAACTCATTACTTCACTCCTTTCATGGATATCCAGAACATTCTGATGAATCGACGACTTCCCGCCGAGTCAGCTTGATGTGTCGCAAGGATTGGTTGGGATAGGTGGCTTCCGGGTCGCTAACACGGCTCAACTATGCGACCGGGCGGGCAAAGCTACCGCTTTCTCAAGTGCAAAGACCTTCACCTGTACTTTGGAGTTGGCAAGCCTGAAAGAGCAACATGGCTGCCAAACCATCACGGCGTCGCCCCACCGCGTGAACTCCCGATTACAGACGAAGTTAGAGGCTAGCGCCGGGTCGCCCCAATCCGCAGTGCCGCGGGTCCGTGGGAAGAGGGGTTCTCTTTTGAGGGAAACGGAATGCCCGAGTCGATCCCCTACGGCTAAGGCAATAGCGGCGGCTAACCTCTTTGACCCATGATCGCGCCAAAGACGGGGGAGCGGCGTTGGAGGAAGCCGCTAGTCCGGGGCGCGCTTGCTAGAACTACGAAGGCGCCTAGGCGGGATGTCCGGTGGAGGCAGAGGCGATTCCGGTGATTATCTGCCGTCGCCATTTGTTGGACGGAGACTGGCGGATCTTGGCCAAATGGGGCCAGCAACGCCACCGTCCCCTGAAGGTAATCGTGGTTTCGAAAGCCGGAGACAAGACGTTGCAAACGGCCGCGGAGGAGGGAATGCCTTGGGGTACTCTTCACTCCCTTCGACCTGGACGAAGCCAAGAGTATTATCTTGCGGGCGTGGAGTTCGTCCCAGCGTGAAAGAGCCGTCTTGAGAGTGCGGTGTAAGCTGCCCCCTGGGATCGGTCCCGCAACAGAGCACCCCCAGGCCAAGCACGCGTCATAGTAAGTTGGGGGAGGAACGAGACGGTCGATCGTTCCAATGTGCCGCCGGTGCGGGGCGCAGGACCGTTCCGTTATCGACGCACTCCCACGATTTCCGCGAGGAGCGGCTCCGCCTTGCTTATCGATTTCGATTGACCACGCCGGCAGATCATGAAGTCCTCGAGGAACAGGTACTCGATGCCTGTACCGAGGAACGTGTGGATAGCTTCGCGCGGTGTGTTCACAATGGGCTGCCCTTTGATGTTGAAACTGGTGTTGAGGACCATTTCGCGTCCCGTCGCTCTGCCCACGGCCTTGAGAAGCGCATGGAATTCGCAGTTGCCCGTGGCGGAAACCGTTTGTAACCTTGCGGATCCATTCACGTGTGTAACCGCTGGTAACTCTGTTCTGAACTCATCGCGAACGTCGACTGTAGTGATCATATAAGGTAGTTCGGTCGTGGGAGACACCTCGAACCAGTGGGCGGCTTGTTCCAGGGACACGGCCGGAGCAAACGGGCGAAACCCTTCGCGCATTTTCACCATGGCATTAATGCGGTCGCGCATCTCCGGACGACCTGGATCAGCCAGAATACTGCGATGCCCTAACGCACGCGGTCCAAACTCCATCCTTCCTCGGTACCACGCAATCACCCGGCCGCCCGCGATAAGTCTAGCGGCATTGGTGCAGGTTTCCTGAAAGTCCGAGCAATGAAGAACGTCGATCGAATCCTGAAATTCGGCGAGAGCCGCTTCCAATTGATTTTTGGAATGCGCGGGGCCTAGGAAAGGCACTGGAAACCGGGTGTTCTTAACTTGCCCCGTTTGTGCGGCCCACTGTAGAGCCGCACCCAGTGCCGCGCCATCGTCGCCGGCGGCTGGTTGAACGTAAATGTCATCGAATAGATTCGATTGGAGCAATCGCCCGTTGGCCGTGCAGTTGAGCGTAACACCTCCGGCGAGTGCCAGACGGCGCGAACCGGTAGCCGCGCCGAATCTTCCGCAAATGTGCAGGAGGCTTGTGTCCAGGCACTCTTGCAGGGCGGCTGCGACATCGCGATGGTCATCTGTAATTTCATCCTCGGGCTGTCGCTTCGGCAGAAGGTACTGTTCGAAATACTGCCGCGTTGCCGTGTAGTTCTCGCGCTCGTTCCGGGTGCGGTTGCACGCCAGAATCGGAATGTGAATGGAGCCATTCTCGAGAAGCTTTACATTATCCTCGAAGAAGGCTCGGAACCGGCCCGGATCCCCGTACGGGGCCAGCCCCATGATCTTATACTCGTCAGAGTTAAAGTCGAATCCCAGATGGAGCGTAACCAGCGAGTAGAGAATTCCGATGGAGTCTGAGGCCGGGATCTGTGCGATCTTATCTAGCGTCCCTGCGTGTCCACGGTAAATCGAGGCGCTGTGGGCTTCGCCCAAGGCGTCGATAATAACCACCAGGCAATCCTCCCAACCGGAGGTGTAGTAGGCGCTGGCCGCGTGCGCCAAATGATGCGGGACGTGAAAGACACGGTTTTCGGGGAATCCTGTCAAATCCCGATTCACCAAAGCCAGCAGCGCTTCCCGCGAGTAGACTTCCCGGTACAGGGCGGCGGTTGTGGGATCCATCGCGTACACCTTCCGGTAGGGCGAATAGTCGAAACAATGCACGAGGGCATCAATGTCGCGGATAGTCAGCCCTCCCTCCTCAAGGCAATATCGGATCGCACTTGCCGGAAAATGGGCGCTGTGTTTCTCGCGATTGAAGCGTTCCTCGGCAGCCGCCGCCACCGGCACTCCATCGACAATCAGAGCGGCGGCGGCGTCGTGCCCTTGCGAAATCCTATACTCCCGTTCATCTAAGCCCGGCCAGTGCGCCTTCTTGAAAGCCACGGCCTGTTCCAGGCCGCTAAGTCCCAGAATGTTCATAACCGATCAACCGCTTTCCGAAACGTCCGTGTCTGTCGCCCTTTTCTTCTTGGTCCAGTTACCCGCCGCACCCGGTGATGGGCCTCACCCGCCGCCGGCGGAAGTGAGTTTTCGATCCTCTACGAGGCGGACGATGGACCCAATCGAACGGAGATCTTCAATTTCCAATTCCTCCAACGAGATGGTGATTCTGAAGCGCTCCTCCAAGTGGATAAGGAGCTGAATCAGCGTCAAAGAATCCAACACTCCTTCGACCAGCAGGTCCTCCTCTGGAGAGCTCACTTCGACCAGCAACTTCTCCTTGATGAGTTCGGCGATCTCGTTGGCGAGTTGTGCTGGACTTGCTCTCACAATGCTCTCGTTCACGGAATTTACGCGGATTTAGCTACCGCCCCTGCTGCGGCCTCCTGCTGTGTAAGTAGCTGGCTCCGCGCGCCTGCGCCCTCTGCGGCTTCTGTGCGGAACTGCTCTTTGAGGAGCGTCCGGTCCGTCTTCCCGTTGCCATTGAGCGGCATCCCCTTTAGCGGCATCCAGCGGGCCGGAATCATGTAACGGGGCAAAACCTTGGCCAACTGCCGCTTCAGAGCTGCCGGCGGAAGATCGGCGCCGGGCAATGGCACGTATGCACAACAAATCACCCGGTCATCCGTTCCGGTGTCTACGGCCACCACCGCCGCGTTCTGCACTCCCGGAGTCGCGTGCAGGGCGGCTTCAATCTCTCCGAGTTCAATCCTATATCCCCGTGATTTGATCTGCGAGTCCGATCTCCCGACGAGATAGATCATCCCGTCCTGTCCTATTCTCGCCAAATCACCAGTTTTGTAGATTCGGTCCGAGGAATGCGTTCCGTGCGGATTCTGTTTAAATACGTCCCTGGATTTCTCGGGATCCCTCCAGTAACCCGGGCTGAGTCCCACGCCGCCAATGTAAAGATCGCCGATCTCGCCCACTGCCGCAGGGCCCAGTTGATCGTTGAGCACTAGCAGGCGCTCTCCGACGCAGGCCTGGCCAATCGGGATCTCGGTCCTCTCGCTCGCAGGGCATTGGCACACGCGATAGTAACTGCTGGCGATGGTCGCTTCGGTGGGACCGTACAGGTTGATAAAGGCCACATGCGGAAGACACTGCATCCAGCGGATCAAGGCTCGCATAGGAAATTTCTCCCCGCACCAAAGCAGCCGTTCGAGTTCCGGGAAATCGTCTCGCTCCACTACGCCGAAGGTCGCGAGTGGTACTAGCGCGGAGGGCACGGAGAACCACTGTGTCAGCCTGGACTCGCGGATGAACTTCGCAAGCCGGTGGGGCAGCAGACTGATTTCGGGAGATAACAAGTGAAGCTCCGCGCCCGCCGCTACTGAGCCGTAGATATCGAAAGTGGCAAGGTCGAAGTGCAGCGGAGGATGGCAAGAAATCCGGTCCGTCGCTCGCATTCCCAAATATCCAACCGCCCACTTCACAAAGTGAGTCACGTTGGAGTGGGTAATCACGACGCCCTTCGGTGTCCCTGTGGAGCCAGAAGTAAAGAGGATATGGGCGGGATCGGAGAGACCGCTCCGGGAGTGCAGGGGAGCGTCCGAAAGAGAGCCGACGTGATCCCAGGAAAAATGCGTCTTGACGCCGCTCGGAAGAGTGGCAGCCCGATCCATCCAACCAATTCCCGCTGATTCTGGCAACCCTTGATTGACAATGAGATCCTGCAGCAACGCCGTCGTGGATGGTTCTGCGAGTATGCATCGGCACTCGCAAAGGCGGAGGATGCGTTCAATTCGCGCTGCCGGATTGGCTGTATCGATGGGTACGTAAATACAATCCGCTTTGAGCGCGGCAAACATAGCAGCAAGTGCTTTGGTCGACTTGGGCAGCAGTAAGCCCACACGATCCCCGCGGCGGCATCCGATCGCCACCAGCGCTCGTGCCAAGCGGTTGCTCGCCTGTTCCAACTCGCCGTAGGACGTCGCCTGACCCTGCCAAACCACCGCGGTCGCTTCGGGCCGATTCTCTGCCTGAACGGTCAGGGAATCATGGAGCCGCTGTTTCACAAGCACGCCGTCCGCCAGGCGATTTGAAACACGCGTCCAATGTGTTCAAACTCTTCTTCCGCGGGTGGAATATCAAGAATAAAAGTGCGATATCCCAGCCCTATGTAGCGGGCCAACTTCTCGGCCACGCTTGCATAACTCCCGACCAGATAGGGACAGTTGGTCTGATAGTTTTTGAACGGATGCAACCAGTAGGTGTCGCGGGCGCCTGTGGATTCCTTCCCGATTCCCGAAAGGCTCTTGTGCCATGCGGAGTCGGACACTTTGGTGGCGAGCTGCCGCGTGAGCTGCCCCGTGCGATCCTCGGGAAAACGTTCAAACGCAACCGTCCAGGCCTCCTGCCCTTTCGGCCGTGTCACAATTCCGACTCTCAGTCCGCAGGGGCCGCTTCCCGCAAGCGACTCGGCCTCGGGGCGGTCTGGCGGTTCAGGATATTTGACTGCGATCGCTCCCAGTTCCCGTGCCGCCTGCATTCCGGACTCCGAGGACCCCGAGATCAGGATGCCCGGGCGGAGCTCCGACTCCACGCGGGGATTCAGTTTTAGGCCCTGTACCGAATAGAATTCGCCCTCGAAGGTCACAGTCTCGCCCTCGATGAGCCGCTGAATGATCTGGGTGTATTCCACGAGCCGCTTGTATCGGCCGTCGTGAGGTGTCGTATCGTTGAGCGCAGTCAGGTCATTCTTGAACCCGCCGGCAACCATGTTCAGAAAAACGCGTCGTCCGTAAAAGAAAGCTAGGGAAGAAACCATCTTCGCCACTGAGTAGGGGTGCATATACACCGGCTGAACAGCTACCAGGGGGCACAACGATCCGGTGTTCTGGATGATGACCTGAGAAACCAGCCACGAGTCTACCAGCGAATTGTCGGTGTAGATCAGAATGCCAGCACATCCGGCCCTTTCGCTCCAGCGGGCAACTTCCGCCACATGATGCGTATAATCTTTCGTCGCCGTGAGCGACGAGGGGCAGGTTGAGAAGACTTGCAGCGCGCCTGTAGCTTTCCCGTCCGGCAGCATTTGGAGCCGCTCTCGGACAACCGCCAAGTTCGTGGGCATAACTTCTCCTCATTGAGGCGCGGGGCAAGAGAACTGCCGCCTCGCCGTTCAGTTACCAGAGCACGGCTAGTTAAGCAAGATTGAGGCCAGTTTTGAACCGTCTACCTAAAGCCCGCCCGATCAACCGAATGGTTGGAAACCTCTCCATCCCATGTCCGGCAGCGTCGTGATCAGAGTAGGGGGAGTTCCGTGATTGGGTATCCGCCTTCCAGTTTCCAGATCTAACTCGGCGTAGCAAGGTTCAGAGACGCTTTGGACTTGGACTTATACTTCCACCAGCCGCTTGCGGATGGCGTAACAAATCAATTCGTTCCGATCATAGCCACGGCGGAGAGAAGCCTTGAACTCCCTGCAGGTTTCTCTTTTGAGCTTCCATAGCAATCATTTCGAGATCAAGTCGTGGCCGACTTCGTCGTGTAGATCCCGGGAAAGACGCGTGCGTTCCTGCTCATACACCTTGGTGACATACACGGAAGCTCCATGATGGCGATCCTCAGCTTCAGAGAGACTAGCCTCCACCAGCGTTTTCTCGCCGCCCGCCCACTGGCCCGTGTATCCGGACATGATCAGCAGACCTCGCCAGCGCATGGAGCCGGGCCAGCAGTGGAGTAGCCCGTTTCGGCACGTCCCGAATCAAATACGGAAGGCAGATCTCAAAGAGTCGATTGGTCGCTGCCACAGTGTTGCTTAGCTTGGCTCCTCGCTTCGCCAGACGCCCGCCAAGTGACTGGAGCTGCTGTCGGAATACCGGATAGGTGCTCTCCCGAAGAAGGTCGGCAAACCGTGTGAGATTCGGTGGATGACCCTCTAGGAAGTCGTCCGGCTTCAGGCCAAGTTCTCGAACCTCGCGTTCCCATGCCGCGAATATTGCCGGGGAGTGAGCGGATAGGAGATCCAATGCCTCGGCAGCGGGCGCCTGAATGGTGGAAAGGAATCTTCTCGGTGGAATAGCTGGCATGGGTTGGTCACGGCGCGTACTTCCCAAGGGCGCTGGCGACGAGTACTGCAACCCCAGCGCCAGTTGGGTGCACCCGAGACGATCTCGACTCCGGCAAATTCCCCGGTCGCCGGGGCTCCAGTACGGCACCAGTCCAGCTTTAGAGGAAGGCGCATGCCACTACAGGCACTTTTGCTACCACTCTGGGCATGGCTCTGATCTGGTCGTGGCACCGTCCGTGTGGACGCCAAGTCGCGCCTGGCATGAAAGATGTATTGACGGGAATCCAGCCGCGGTAGCTAGTGGCAGGGTTCGTGCATTCGTGGAATCGACGAGGAGGCCTCTCGACTACTCGAGAGCGCAATTATATGGGCGCGTTTATGGAGAACATCCAGGCTCGAGACTACGGATCACCGACGAATGTGGAGGGACTAGGCGCAGAACACAAATGGTTTGCCCTGGGCGTAACGTCTCGTCACGAGAAGATTGTTTCACAGTTGTTGCGCAACAAGGGATTTCACACATTTTTGCCCTCCTATGTCCGGCGGCACCAATATGGCCGCCGCACGCGCGAATTCGAACTCCCCCTGTTTCCTGGTTACCTGTTTTGCCGGTTGGATCCGCTCGTGAGGCTGCCGATCCTGACTACCCCCGGAGTTGTTCGGCTGATCGGAGCTGGACGCTCTCCCATCCCGGTGGAAGATGAGGAAATCACAGCGCTTCAAAGAGCGAGAGAAGCAGGGGTTTCGATGATGCCATATCCGTATTGGCAAACAGGTCAAAAAGGCCGGATCACTGACGGCCCGCTGACAGGCATCGAGGGGATCGTGTTGAGTGCAAGGCGTCCAGTGCGCCTGGTTCTATCCGTGAGGTTGCTCCAGAGATCCGTGCTCCTGGAAATCGATTCGGATTGCGTAGATCGAGCATAGTTTCCCGGTGGGCTCGCATGAGATTCCGCCTGCAATTCACGAAGATGTTGTCCACTACCATTCCGAAATCCGGCCACGAAATGCGTATGCTTGCGCCCGCCCCGGCTACCCGGCGCTGGCTCGATATCGGCTGGGCGCTGATTGCTCTGATTCTGCTAGCGCTACCCGGGTCTACCCGCGCGGTCACCGTGTTTTCCTTCCTCTGGGACGAGCCCCGCAACTATCTGCCGAACGTAACGGCGTGGCACTAAGTGGAAGCCGAATGCCTCCCGGGCAAAGCAGAAGCTCAACATACAACTAACAAGAGCCGCCTAAGGCGTTGGACACGCGCCTGATGGAACTATGTTGTGGAGCAGCGACAAACTGGCATGTTTCTTGCAGTTCCAAGCTTAGGTCGCTGTCTGTGCAGTTTCGGGGCTGCAAGCGACCTGCAGCCTGTGTACGTGAGGGTCCGGAGGTGTGGGCTCGTGAGCGGTATCTGGACGGCCGCAGTCGAGATCGAACCCGACGGGGTCGGCTCCGATCATTCTTTCTTTGGCATCTGCGTGCCCCGTGCTCAAGTGACGGGGAACCAGCATCAAGCTCCGAGCTAGAGTGCTGTATGCCCTCGGCGCCAGCGCAACGCTACAGGAGGCGCAGGTGAATCTTCTCCAGGAACAAGGACATGTGAGACGCGGCGAAACGCGGAAACAGTTCGGGGCGCCCGTGAAGGTGCGCCAGGCGGTGTTTGAAGATTACGATCAAATCGCCGCGCTTCAGCTTCGAAACGGGCTCACCATCAGGTCCCGCGAAGACTGGGTGGCCCTATGGAAGGGAAATCCCGTTTACGAGGCGTCGTCTGTGCCGTGGCCAATCGGCTGGGTACTGGAAGCGCGGGATGGCGAGATCGTGGGCTCGATCGGCAATCTGCCGTTCGTCTACCACTTCCGGGGGCGCGAACTCCGCGTCGGAAGCCCTTGCGGATGGGCTGTCGATCCGCAATATCGAATCTATTCGCTGCTGATTTTCGGCCGGTTCCTAAAGCAAAAGGAAGTCGACCTTTTCATCTTTTCCACGGTAGGTCCCCGGGCCGCACCGGTAGCCAACGCGCTCCAACTGGATCGAGCTCCGGTTGGTCAGTGGCACAAGTCCGCATTCTGGATCACGAACTACCGCCGGTTTTCGGAAGCGGTATTAGGCACCAAATCGGTCTGGCTGGGTGCGGTCATGAGCTATCCTGTTTCGGCCGCATTGTTCTGCTGGGACAAATTCCGTGCGGTCCGGATACCGGAGGGCGGTTCGACCTTGGAAATCGAACTGTGCAGCGAGTTTGATCGTCGCTTCGATGAGTTTTGGGAGGAATTGAAGCGCCAGAAGGATGGTGTGTTGCTGGCGGGACGGACACAGCAGACGCTGCGATGGCACTTCCGGAACACGCCCCAGCGGCCGGCCACCTGGATCTTGGGAGTGCTAGAAGGTTCGCGCCTAACCGCGTATGCGATTTTCGACCGGTCCGACAGCGCCTTCGGATTGAAACGGGTGCGCCTCGTCGATTTCCAGGCGCTCTCCGGCTCGGAGGAGGCGCTTGGAGTCACCCTTCGATGGATGCTTAGCAGATGCCGCGAGGACGGGATCCACGTTCTGGAAGTGACCGGATGCTGGCTCAACCGGCCGGGCCTGCCCAGAATCGTTGTGCCATACTGTCGCACGTTACCTAGCTGGACGTACTACTACAAGGCAAGGGAAAAACGACTGTCGGAAGCGCTAAGAGATCCCGCTGTGTGGGCTCCATCCAGCTTCGACGGCGATTCAAGCCTTTGAACGCGAACCGAGGCTGACGAGATCGGAGATTAAGCTGCCCCAAAAATGTTGCTGGCCCGCGCGGTGGATGTCAATTCCCAAAACCGAATTCAAATGAAGCCTTGGTTCCCAGTCAAGGCTTGGCTCATAGGAGTAGTCCTCGTCGGTCTCACTTTCACGGTGATGGGAGCCTGGCCGTTCTGTTCGCCCGGCTGAACATCCACCAAGAACCGCTTACCGTCGGAAGTGACATCCCACCTGTTGTTGGAGGGCGCCGTGAACAGCTGCTGAGGAACCCGGGCTGGAACGCCGCGCCATTGGCGCTCACCGGCACCGCCATGGGCGAGCCGTTGGGGCGCGGAAAATGATCTCCTTTCCATCCCGCGTCGCGCTGTTGCTGCTTTCAACGACATGCGTATCCGCGTAGTTAGTACGGTCGGAGTTGCTGGAGGATCGCCTCTCACGGATGTGTTTAATGGTAGGAAGAAGCGAGAAAGTGGAAGTCCGATACACTGTGGTCGCGTCTAGTGCCACGCGGATAGTTCACGATACAGAGATGATGCCATTGGCACGATTCGTGCAACGCAGCCCCGTTGAACCTGCACGTAGGCAGAAGGGCTTCTGTAAGCCACCGGCCGGAGGTGCAGCTTCAATTCCATCCTCTAAGCGCAGCGGGGAATCCCCTTCGACAACTCCGTCGCGCGCCGATCACTGAAACGGTCCCAGAGAGAAAACGAGGCTGCTCATGATCCCTGAAATCGCGGAATACGTTCCGTCACTATCGATCCTCGGCACCCCTGTCAGTGTATTCGACTCCTACGATGACGTATTGCGCTTGATCCGAAGGCGGATATCGGCGCACCAGCCTACATTCTGCGTCGCCATTAATCCGGAGAAGGTGTACCGGGCCAAACACGATCCGCGACTCAGTCAGGTGTTGGAGTCCACGCATGTGCGGATTTGTGATGGCATGGGCGTTTCGCTAGCGGCGATGTTAATTTACCGCAAGCGTATTCCGCGCTGCACGGGCATCGATTTGTTCCTGGCCCTAGCTCAATGTGCCGCACAGGAGGGATGGCGGGTCTTTCTCCTCGGCGCTTCGCCCGCCCTCAACACCGCCGCGGCCGATGCTCTTCGAGCGCGGTTTCCCGGGCTAAAAATCGTAGGCACCCAGCACGGCTACTTCGAGGACTGCGCCGCAGTGATAGAGCGCATCAACGGGAGCGGCGCAGATCTGCTGTTCGTCGCCATGGGATCCCCTCGGCAGGAATTCTGGATCAGCGAGCAGATGCCGCGTTTGCAAATCACCTTCTGCATGGGCGTGGGCGGGAGCTTTGACGTAGTGAGTGGTGCGGCCAAACGCGCGCCGGCGGTTTTCCGAAGAACCGGCATGGAGTGGTTGTACCGCCTGCTGGTGCAGCCCAGCCGCCTGCGGCGGCAAATTGCACTCCCGTTATTTGCATGGGGAGTTCTGCGCGCCGCAATTGAACGCCACTAAGCGAACCGCAGCTTCTCCGGATGGACTATGAAGAGAACCAAGCTCATCTGCGTGGCGGGTGCCCGGCCGAACTTTATGAAAGTGGCGCCCTTGTGGCGCCTGCTGAGCTGTGATCGTCACTTCGCCTGCGTGCTGGTGCACACTGGGCAGCACTATGACGAACAGTTATCGGGCCAGTTCTTCCGCGATCTTGCGCTGCCGGAACCCCATCACTACCTGGGGGTGGGGTCCGGTTCGCACGCACAACAGACTGCCGAGGTGATGCGGCGGTTTGAGCCCGTTCTCGAGACGGAGTGCGCGGAGGGCGTCATTGTTGTGGGCGACGTCAATTCAACGATGGCGGCGACCGTGGTCGCCGCAAAAATGCTGGTCCCGGTATGTCACGTTGAGGCCGGGCTCCGCAGCTTTGATCGCAGCATGCCGGAAGAGATCAACCGCTTGATCACCGATGCCATTTCTGACGTCCTGCTGGTCAGCGAGGCCAGCGGGCGGCGGAATTTGCTGAGCGAGGGCATTCCGGAATATCGCATTCACCTAGTGGGGAACCTGATGATCGATTCTCTTCGGCAATGCTTGGGGCGAGCCCAACGGTCCGGCATCTTGTCCCGTTTGCGAATAGACGGCCGACCTTTCGGACTGGTGAACCTGCATCGCCCCGCGAGTGGATCGTGCAGAGTCGCTCGACGAAATTGCCGCAGCATTGATCGAAATCTCGCAAACCGTGCCTCTCTATTTTCCGGTTCATCCCCGCACGAGAACTCATTTGGAGCGGACGACAATCGGACGATCTGCGAACATCACGCTGCTGGAGCCGCTCGGTTACCTCAATTTTCTCGGCCTGATGTCCCACAGCTCAGTGGTTCTCACGGACTCTGGCGGCATTCAGGAAGAGACTACGGTTCTCGGGATTCCGTGTTTGACATTGCGGAAAAATACCGAACGGCCCGTGACGATCGAGCAAGGCACGAACACACTGGCCGGCACTCGCAGAGCCTCCATTCTGGCGACGTGGAAGGCGATGAGGGAGCACTCCAAGACGGGGTGCATCCCACCACTCTGGGACGGAGCCGCCGCGGAACGGTGTCTCGAAACGCTCCATAGCTACTTCCGGATCAGCCGCAAGCCCATTCGGGGACGCGCACGGGCGGCCGAAATAGTCGTTTTCTAGTCCGTTCCTCAGCAACGAAACATGTGATCTTTTTTTGCGAAGGAGGCAGACACAAGTGTTGAACGAGCCGGAACTGGAGTATGTCATTCGGAACAAAGTGCGCAACAAAGTCAGTTCGTGGAAACACGAGGCGAGGGAGCGGGTGCGTCTCCCTTCGCGTGTTCGAAACTACCTGTGTGGATTGCTAGCGCTGGGGCTCATTGCCTCCGGTCGTGTGCGCCGGGAAAAGAAGAAAGCCCTGGGCGGTGATGTCGTCACTGGGATCTACTTTCACAAGCCGAACGCGCGGTTATTCATGCGGTGTATCCATTGGTTGGTTAAAAACGGATACCAGTTTATCTCTGCAAGTGAGCTCCTGGAGATTTTGCACGACGGCAAGACGCCTCCGAAAGGCGCTGTGTGGCTGTCGTTCGACGACGGTTGCAAAGAAATTATCGAAGACGTTTTGCCGCTGATTCATTCCGAGAAGATACCCGTCACGCTCTTCATCCCGACGGGCATTGTGGAGGGCGACGGGCGGTTTCCGTGGCTGCACAGGGACGCATCCTCGCCTATGGAATTTCGTGACGCCTTGGCTGTGGACGATATAGTACGGGTGGCGAGTTGCCCCGAAGTGACGATAGGCTCCCACACGGTAACGCATGCCGTGATGAGTGGCCTTGAGGAGCAGGAATCCCGCGTGGAGCTTGCGGAGAGTAAACGGGCGCTCGAGGCCTGGACCGGCGCCGAAGTGGCGTGCTTCGCGTACCCGGAGGGTCGCTTCGGTGGCCGCGAGGCGGCGCTCCTGAAGCAATTCGGATACCTGCTGGCCGCTACCACGCAAAACTCCTTCATCACGAGGGAAACTCAGGCTTACCTGGTTCCAAGGTTCAGCGTGGCCGACGACATCTCGTACCCTGAGGCAATCTGCAACCTGGTTGGGGTCTGGCGGCCCGCGATCGATCCTCTGATCCATGCGATGCAGCGTGTTCGCAGGATAACCATCTTGCGCCATGAGAAGGCAAGAGATCCTAAGCCTTCTCGATCATCCTGAACTCGTAGACTGCCCGCCACCTACTCCCCATCCGGTGTGGAAGTTTCATGTTTTCCACGATTCTCCTATTGCTCTGTTCCTTCGGCCTGGCTCTTTGGCTCACGCCTATCATTCGCCAGCTAGCCCGAAACCGCGGCTGGTTCGATCAACCTGATCATAACCGGAAATTGCATACGAAACCCATTCCACGCATCGGTGGAGTTCCGATCCTCCTGGCCTGTGCGGGGTCTATCGGCATTCTGGCGATCGCGGAGTTGTTTGTTTTTCCCACGGCAGTCAACCTGGCTCTGATCTGGAAGCTCCTGCCCGCGGGCATTGTGATCTTTGCCGTCGGCGTCTTAGACGACCTCGCCGGATTGAGGCCACAGCAGAAACTTGCCGGCCAGATCGCAGCTGCGGGACTTGCCTGTATGAACGGCATTCAGTTCGTCAACCTGGGAGGCTTTACAGTATCCGGGTACCTGGGAGTGCCACTCACGATCTTCTGGCTGGTGGGTTGCGCGAACGCTTTCAATCTGATTGACGGTGTCGATGGGCTTGCTGCAGGGACAGGGCTGATTGGATCCATTTCGATGCTCGTCACCGGTCTCCTTTCCAATGACACGCAAATGGTCACTGCCATCGCGCCTCTGGCGGGCGCACTCCTCGGGTTCCTGTTCTTCAACTCGAATCCAGCGTCCATTTTTCTCGGGGATTGCGGGAGTCTTTTCGTGGGCCTCATGCTGGCAAGTTGCGGCGTGGTGTGGTCGCAGACGGCAACAACGCTTCCAGGGCTTGCTGCTCCGCTGTTGGTGTTGTCGATTCCCCTGATCGATACGGCGCTCTCCATTGCGCGCCGGTTCTTGCGGCGGCAGCCCATTTTCCACCCGGATCGCGATCACATCCATCACCGCCTGCTAGACCGTGGTCTGTCCCCTCGGCGCGTCACATTCGTACTGTATGCCGCCAGCGTGTTTGCGGCTTGTTTCGCTCTGCTTGAGTCCAGACTGTCCAGCGGATATGGCTGGCTAGTGTTAATCCTGGCGGGTGCATTTGCCTGTATGGGAATCCGGCAGCTGGGCTATCAGGAATTCGCGATCGCTTCCCGCTTGTTGCGGCAGAATAGCCTTCGTTCCATGGTGCGCTCTCAGATGTCGTTGCTTCATTGTGAGCAATCGCTACGAGCCGCCCGCAGTGTAGAAGAGTGCTGGCGGGTGATCCGCGCGGTGAGCCGGGAGTCTGGCTTCAGCTCCACCGCGCTTCGTCTAGCGCGCCAGCAGTTCTATGATCGACTGCATCCCGCTACGGCACAGTACGGCACCTTGCATATTCTGCTGTCGGATTCGGAATACGTTCGTTTCACGTATCCGTTGGAATTGTCGCGGGAACCGGTTGTTTTCGCGCCCTTCGCTGACCTTCTGAAACGGACATTGTCCGCGAAAGCCGTCGCATTTCGAGCGGATGCCCAGCTCTTTCCGAGAAAGGGTGTGCCGCAGCCGACCAGCCCGCGAGGAAGGGCAAGAGCATTTCACGCGCGCCAGGTGCACCAATCCTAATATGAGCGCTACGCCAGCGATTCGGGTCCTGCTCACTTCGCCTCCTCCCAGCCGGTTGGGAGGGGTTGCCCAATACCTGCAGACGCTCCGGCCGCACCTAGGCGACGGAGTGCACTACTTCACCGTGGGATCGCGATCCGACGGTGAGCCAATAGCCACGTCCGTGATGCGCATGCTCCGCGACTCCTGGTTGTTTGCGAGGACTCTTAGAAGCGGTGGGTACGATATCGTTCACCTGAATCCGTCGGTTGGGCCGAAGGCACTGGTTCGTGACGGAGTCCTGCTGGCGGCTGCGAAAGCGCTTCACAAAGAAGTCGTTGTGTTCGTCCATGGGTGGGACGACGAGTGCATGCGCATTCTGTCGACGCGGTTCTCCGGGTTGTTTCGGTTGGTTTACGGCCGCGCGGACGCATTCATTGTCCTGGGCAGCGACTTCAAGAACCGACTGCGAGTGCTGGGATATGACGGGACAGTGTTCGTTCATCGCGCTCCGGTAGAGGATGAGCTGTTGAGGTATTGCGAACGGCCGACGGTGGGTGGGGCCACCGGGGTGAGCAATCCCAGATTCAAGATTCTGTTCCTGGCGCGAGTGGAAGTGGCCAAGGGCGTCTTCGAGGCGCTAGAGACATACCAGATTCTGAAACAACAATACCCCGGCTTGTCGCTAGTGGTCGCGGGGGCGGGCACACAGCTTGAGAAGGCGACAACCCTTGTACAGAATCGACAGCTCGCGGATGTTTCGTTCGCCGGAGAGATCCATGGCGAGGCCAAGTATGCCGTCTTGCGAGCCGCGGACGCTTACCTGTTTCCGTCCCATAGCGAAGGGCTTCCTATTTCGGTTCTCGAGGCAATGGCATGCGGCCTTCCCGTGGTAACCCGTTCGGTCGGAGGCCTGCAGGATTTCTTTGAGCACGGCAAGATGGGTTTCATCACAGCCAGCCGCGAGCCACGCGTATTTGCGTCTTTATTAAGCCGGCTGATCCAGGATCCCATGCTGCGCTCCAGAATGAGTGCCTTTAACCATGCATACGCCAGAGAACACTTTACCGCGCCGCAAATCGCCGCCCAACTTGGGAGAGTCTACCGCCTCCTACGTGAGAGCGCTCATCCGGCAGTTCTGCGTGCGGGATGACCTGTCCAGTTTCGATCCTTACGACATCTGGAATACCTCTCTGGGATTCCCGGTGAAAAAGCTATACAACTCGCGGCCGCGCCTGGCACTCCTTCCGGCGTCGGTGCTTGCTCTGTTCGATGACCTTCTGAATCACCGGCTACGGCTGTTTTATAGCCGGAAGGAATATCCGATTGTGAGGGCCATGGGCGCGCTGTGTCTGATGAATCTGTATCGCGAGAGTGGCGATCTGCGGTTCCTCGAACGTGCTGAACTGCATCTTCAATGGCTGCTTGCGAACAGTTGTCCGGGCTACAGCGGACTCTGTTGGGGACTTGGAGTTCCGCACGCAGTGCCTGAGGTGGTCTACGATCGTTCGACTCCGTTCTCGACGATCACTCCGTATGCTCTGGAGGCATTCGTCGCCGCTGCGCATCTGTTCGGGGATACACGATACGAATCCGATATACGGAGCATCTTCCGATTCTTTGATCGTGACATTCAGGTGATGGCCGAGGACCAACAGGAACTCGCGACATCGTATGGTCCTCTTCGAGACCGAACGGTCACCAATGCGGTGTCTTACACGATGTATTCCTACGCCCTGTGTTTACCGTTTGCATCTGTTGCAGAGAAGCATCGCATGGAAGCTAAGATTCGGAAGATGTATGTTTTCGTCCGCCGCAACCAGCGTCCTGACGGCTCCTGGTTCTACGCACCCAAAGCCGAGTCTTTCATTGATTGCTTTCACTCCTGCATCATTCTGAAGAATGTGATCAAGACGGATCGCATCGTTCCTCTGGACGATGTAGAAACCGTAGTGGCGGCGGGGTACGAATATGTGAAGCAGGCCTTCCTGGATGAACGCCACTTTCTGTTCCGGCGCTTTTCGGTGAGGAATAAGCCAGGCTTGATCCGATTCGACCTTTACGACAACGCCGAAGTGTTGAATCTGGCGCAAATACTCGGCGACTCTCAACTGGCGCAGACTCTGCTGGAGTCCATTCTCCGGCGATTCTGCGATGGGTTGGACGTCTACTCTCAGATTGGTTATCTGGGCGGATGGAGAAACAAGAACACATTGCGTTGGGCCGTGATGCCGTTTCTCTATGCTGCCTCCCAGATGCTTCTAGAAAGGAATTCATGCGCTCAACCATTAACGCCCGCGTCCTCGAGAAAATAGTTTCGCACCAGCGAAGCCTCGGCCTGAAGTACTGGGCGAAGGGCCTGGGTTATGAGAGGTGCGCCGAACTCTCGTGGGTGATCGAACATCTGGAGCCGCGTTTCCGCGAGAAGCTGCGGTATCTGGACATCGGCACGGGCGAGTCGCCTCTGCCGACGTTTTTGCGCGTGCGCACCGGGTGGGATATCAGTTGTCTGGATAAGTGTGCCTGGGTGCGGAAGCAGCGCACGTTCATTCGCGGGATGAATGGTGCGGCGGGCCCAGCGGAGCGATTTCAAGTGATCGAAGAGAACCTGCTGGAGACGAACCTGCCGGAAGAGTCGTTCGACGTAATCACCAGCATCTCGGTGATCGAGCACTTCGAAGGCGCTACGGATGCGGAGGCGATGAAGGCTACTGCGCGCCTGCTGAAGCCGGGTGGGACATTGATTCTCACTACCCTCGTCAACGAACACTTTTTCGCTGAGTTCTATTTACAGCGCGCGGTTTACGGGGAGCACTACAACGGCAAGCCGGTGTACTATCAGCGTCACTATGACGTAAACGGTATTGCCCAGAGATTGATTGCTCCTTCGGGACTGATTGAAAAACAGCGGGTGTATTTCGGCGACTACGGGTTCCAGTGTTTTGAAATCCTGCTCCAGGCTCCGAAGCTTCTGGCGGCGCTGTACATTTGGATTAAGCCACGGCTGGCGAAAACCTTCCTCTCCTACCGTACCTACCCGGTGAGCCGCAAGAACATGCGCATGAATACGGCCAGTGGTCTGATCCTCGTGCTCGAGAAACCCACGGCCGCTCGCAACGGAGGTATATCGTAGATGTGCGGCATCCTGGGAAGCGTAAACCGGCCATTCGGTGAGGCGACGCTTAGCCTCATCCGCCATCGTGGACCGGACGACTCGGCCATCTCACAGATCTCGATTGCGCGGAAGGTAGTGACCTTGGGGCACCGCAGGCTCTCGATCGTGGATCTCTCCGCGGCTGGACGCCAGCCTATGTGGACGGCTTGCGGAAAGCACGCCATCGTGTTCAATGGCGAGGTCTACAACCATTTGGACCTCAGGGACCAAATGTGTCCAGGACGGTATCGCGGTCATTCCGATACGGAGACGATCCTCAACTTTGTGGCGCGCTATGGCATTCAGTCGGTCAGCCAGTTCAATGGAATCTTCTCCTTCGGTTTTTTGGATGGGGAGCAGGAGAAGCTATTTTTGGCTCGTGATGCGTTTGGCGTGAAGCCCCTGTATTACTGGTTGGAACGCGACACCTTTCTGTTTTCCTCTGAGCTCAGGCCCCTGCTGGACCTGAGCGACGACACGATTGATCCTGGCCACCTCGCGGAGCTGCTCCAGCTTCGCTATCTGCCGTCGCCGGACACACTCTTCAAAAACATCCGCAAAGTGCGGCCTGGCCATGTCGTCGAAGTGGACCTTCGCGCTCCGCAGTTGTCGCTTCGCGAATACCCCTACGTCGGGCCCGTTGCACGCGAGGTCGCGATCCAAAACCGGGCGGAAGCACTGGAGCAGTACGGTGTTCTGGTCGAGAAGGCGATTCAGCGGCAATTGATGTCCGATGTGGAAATCGGGCTGCTTCTGAGCGGCGGTATCGATTCCGCGCTGATCGCAGGTATCGCGCAGCGGCATTCGCGCTACACGATGAAGGCTTTCACTGTCGGATATTCCGGCAATGAAGATACCGACGAGATTGCGCAGGCGAGTGAAACAGCCAGGATCATCGGACTCGAGCATCACGTGGTGCGAATCGGCTTGCCCGAGTTCGTTGATTTTCTCCCTCGCATCAGCTCGGTCATCGAAGAACCCCTAGCCACTTCCTCCGTCATTCCCATGTACCGGCTTTCAGAGATGGCTTCAGATCATGTGAAAGTGGTGCTCTCGGGCCAAGGAGCGGATGAGGCGATGGGAGGATACCGCCGGTATCAGACGGAGCTGCTGAGGGCATTTGCCCCGTCCTGGGCGCTTCCTTGTTTGCGAGCAGGAGCCCGCCTCATGAACATGCGAAACGAGACGATCCGTCGAGGGCTGGGTGCGATCGGGGAAACCGAGGACGTTCGCCGCTTCGAAGCGATCTACACCGTGTTTAACAGAACCCAAACGGCTCGCCTGGTTGGGCAGCAGGAAAGTGCGGCGGCGGAGCGCATCCGCTATTTCTACGATCTACTGGGATGCGTCCGGCAACGGCATAGCGCACAGCGCCTGATGAGTATCGATCTGCGGATGAATCTGGCCGACGATCTGCTGCTTTACACGGACAAGATCACCATGCATCACTCGATCGAGTGCCGCGTTCCATTCCTCGACCTTGAGCTGGTCAGGTTTGCCGAGTCACTTCCATTGAGCTGTCGCTTGCGTATCCTGCAAGGTAAACTGCTTCACAAGCGCTTCGCCAAGACGATGCTGCCTTCCTCCATCGTCCAGCGCAAGAAGAACGGATTCAATTCGCCTACCGGGAGCTGGTTCCGATCCTCCATGAATGTGTTTCGGGAAACCCTACTGAATCCAAGGTCGCATCTCGCCA